>Ga0207993_1000311_pt1 | contig 19515 bp, 16 predicted proteins | sample ETN01SmetaG_2_FD_185791 | JGI IMG/M metagenome (GOLD analysis project Ga0207993, IMG submission 185791) | Marine microbial and viral communities from oxygen minimum zone, Eastern Pacific Ocean - ETNP2014F12-01SV265 (SPAdes) (version 2) | ecosystem: Environmental > Aquatic > Marine > Oceanic ...
ATATCTGATCTTTATGAAGATTTGATAGATAGTAGCTATCAAAAAATATCATCTAAAGAAAAAAAGGTAATATACCAGTCTCTTGTTATTGCTTTCAATGGTCATGATGGTCAGATGAGAAAATCTGGTGAACCATACATTCACCATCCTATAGAAGTCGCAAAAATAGTAGCTAAAGATATTGGACTTGATTATATTTCAATAGCTTCTGCACTTCTTCATGATGTTGTTGAGGATACTGATGTTACTTTTAAAGATCTAAATGAAAGTGTTGGAAATGAAATCTCAAGGATTGTCAATGGATTAACAAAAATATCAACCTTAAAAAAGAATGAGGACTATTCAATTCAAGCTGAAAATTACAGGAGGATGCTACTTACCCTTCATAGCGATATAAGAGTTATATTAATCAAAACAGCTGATAGACTTCATAATATGAGAACAATTGACTTCCTATCTAAAGCTAAGCAAGATCAAATGGCATCTGAATCACTCTACATTTATGCACCTTTAGCACATAGAGTTGGCCTTTATAATATTAAAAATGAACTTGAAGATTTGAGCCTAAGAATTCTTGAGACAAGAAAATATAATCTTATAAAAAATAAAATTGATAAAGAATTTGTAAACCAAGAAAAGTATGTTGAAACTTTTAAAAGCCTTATTAATAACAGTCTTGACGATCAGAAAATTAAATACTCTATAATTGGAAGGAATAAGTCAATCTACTCCATTCATAATAAAATTCAAAAGAAGAATATATCGTTTGACGAGGTTTATGATCGATTTGCTATTAGAATTATATATAAGTCAACTCCAAAAAATGAGAAATTTATAGCTTGGAAAATATATTCAATTATTACTGATCATTTTACTTCTAACCCAACTAGGCTAAGAGATTGGATTACTCTTCCTAAAACTAATGGATATGAAGCACTACATCTTACGGTTGTAGGACCTAAAAATAAGTGGGTAGAAATTCAAATAAGGTCAGAAAGAATGAATGAAATTGCGGAAAAAGGTTATGCAGCACATTATGGATATAAACATAAGGAATCAAAGAAAAATGAAGTTGATCTTTGGTTAAATAAACTTCAAGAAGTTTTAACTCATGATAATGAACATGCTGTTGATTTTGTTGAAGATTTTAAATTAAATTTTTATTCAAAAGAAATCTATGTTTTTACTCCTAATGGTGATCTAAAATCACTTAAAAGTGGATCAAGTGCATTAGATTTTGCATTTCAAGTACATACTGATGTTGGAATTAAGACTAGAGGAGCGAGAGTTAATGGAAAACTTGTACCACTTAGTCATACACTAAAAAGTGGTGATCAAGTTGAAATTATAACATCTGAGAATGTTAAACCAAATGTAAACTGGTTAAGCTTTGTTGAAACTTCTAAAGCAAAATCTAAAATAAAGTCCTCAATTAATGAGGAAAAGAAAAGGATATCATTAGACGGAAAGGAAATCCTAGAAAGGAAGCTAAGGCAATTAAAAATAAAACTCGATGATAAAGTCTCGGGTCAAATGATGAAATTTTTTAAAATTAATGCAAGTAATGATCTGTTCTATAGAATTGGAACTGGATCTATTGATAATAAACAGATTAAAAGCTTTGCGAATGATTATAATAGCTACATTGGATTCTTCAAAAGAAGGATTGGCTCTAATAGTAATAAAGTTGATAAAATTTCTGAATCTGCAAATTTTATAAAGTTTGATAAACTAGTATTTGGAAAGGAAAAAGAGATGCTGAAATATTCAATTGCTAGTTGCTGTAATCCTATACCAGGTGATAAAGTTTTTGGATTTATATCTGTCAAAGATGGGATAAAAGTTCATAAACAAGATTGCCCCAATTCAATTTCTCTTAGATCAAATTATGCATACAGGATTATTTCTGCTAATTGGATAGATTCAGAGAATCATGAATTTAATGCTCAAATACAATTAAGTGGTATTGATGACATAGGTTTAATCAATAACATTACTTCATTAATTTCAAACTCAATGAATGTTAATATGAATAGGATATCTTTTGAAACAAATGATGGAACATTCTCGGGATTTGTAAGTGTAGAAGTAAAAAATAAAGTAATTTTGAATAAATTATTAAAAAAACTTGCTTCAATTGATGGAATTGAAAAAGTATCAAGAAAATAATAAGAATGATTACAAAAAAGAAAAAAAATAATGATGAAGTTGTAGATGTTTTTACAAAATTTTTAAATCATCACAATCACAGGAAAACTCCAGAGAGATTTAGTATCCTTAATGAGATCTATTCAATTGATGGGCACTTTGATATTGACTCGTTGTATGAAAAAATGAATAAAAAAAATTACAGAGTAAGTCGTGCAACTCTGTATAACACAATTGAGCTTTTACTAGAGTCAGGTCTAGTAAGAAAGCATCAATTTGGAGATTCTTTTTCACAATATGAAAGGTGTTATTTTAACAACCAACACGATCATATAATAATTACAGATACTGGAGAAGTAAAAGAATTTTGTGATCCAAGAATTCAATCTATTAAAAAAGATATTGAAGAGATTTTTGATGTAAATATTGAGGATCATTCCCTATATTTATACGCTACTAGTAAGAAAAAAAAATAAATATTTTATGTCGTTAGATCTTTTGTTAGGCCTTCAATGGGGAGATGAAGGGAAGGGAAAAATTGTTGATGCAATTACACCAGACTATGATATAATAGCTAGATTTCAGGGAGGTCCAAATGCTGGTCATACAATTGAGTTTGATGGGCACAAACATGTATTACACACAATTCCATCAGGAATTTTTAACAAGAATTCAGTAAATGTAATAGGGAATGGTGTTGTAATTGATCCTGCAATTTTTTTAAAAGAAATTGATGGTTTAAGTAAGTTTAATATAGACCTAACTAATAAACTATTAATTTCTAAAAGAGCTCACATAATTCTACCAACACATAAAATTATAGATGCCTCATCAGAGGCCTCAAAGGGAAAGAAAAAAATAGGATCAACATTAAAAGGGATAGGCCCTACTTACATGGATAAGACTGGTAGAAATGGAATAAGAGTCGGAGATATAATTGATTCAAAGTGGAAAGATAGATATCAAAGTTTAAAGGAAAAGCATCTTAATTTAATATCAAATTTTAATCAAGAGATTGATTTAAATCTGGAACTTCTTGAAGATGAATTTTTCAAAGGTATTGAATGTCTTAAATCATTTAATTTGATAGAGAGTGAAAACTATTTAAATCAATCAATCTATCAGGGTAAAAAAATTTTAGCAGAAGGAGCTCAAGGCTCTCTTCTTGATATTGATTTTGGCACGTATCCATATGTAACATCATCCAATACAACTTCAGCTGGAGCATGTTCGGGTCTAGGTGTTCCCCCAAATAAAATTAAAAATATCAGAGGTATTTTTAAGGCATACACTACAAGAGTTGGGTCAGGACCTTTTCCAACAGAATTATTTGATTCAACAGGAGAAAAAATTAGAAAAGTAGGCCATGAGTATGGTGCAACTACAGGCCGTGACAGAAGATGTGGATGGTTAGATTTAGTTGCATTAAAATATTCGATTCAGATAAATGGTGTTACTGAATTGAATATTATGAAATCTGATGTCCTAAGCTCAATTAAAGAACTTCTTGTATGTACATCATACAACGTAGATGGAGAGGAAGTTGATTTTTTCCCATATGATATTGTGTCAAAAAAAATAACTCCTAATTATAGAGAATTCAAAGGTTGGGATGAAGATATTACTCAAATTAAAAATGAAGATGATCTTCCCAATGAGCTTATAGATTATATTAATTTTATTGAATCATTTGTTGAAGTTCCTATCAAATTAATATCTGTCGGCCCTGACAGAAAACAAACAATCATTAGAAAAAAATGAAATTTTTTAAAAGTTTTTTGATCTTTCTATTGACTCTGAGCCTAGTTAATAGTCAAGAACAGAGAACTATTGAAATAATTCAAGCAGGTAAGTCTATAAGAAACTCTACCGATTTCCCTGGTGCAAATATCTTACAGAAGGATAATAATTTAAGAGTAATCCTTTTTCATGATGGAGCTAGAATAGAATCAGACCTTTCATATTATTACTTTAATGAAAACTCATTTAAAGCTAATGGAAAAGTTAATTTCAATCAAGGAGACTCTTTATTACTTACTTCTGACTTTCTCGAGTATGATGGTAAAACAAAAAAAGCCTTTGCATATGGGAATGTCCTTCTAACTAGACCAGATATGAAGCTTGAGACTGATACATTATATCTAGATAGGACCAAGAATATTGCCTTTTATAATTCTAGAGGAAAAATAATTGATAATGAAAATACTTTAAGGAGTAACTCTGGAACATATTTTATGGGTCCAAAAAAATATATATTTAAATCAAATGTAACTATTGAGAACCCAGAGTATAATGTAGATTCTGAAGAACTTGAATATTTTACAGAATCTAACTACACATACTTTAATGACAAGACTCTAATTACTGGAATTGATTATTCAATATTATGTAAAAATGGATTTTACGATACATATAGTCAGAAAGGTTTCTTTAGAGATAATGCAGTCATTAATTATGATGGAAAAATAATATATGGTGATAGTATTTTTTTTGAAAATGATAGATCATATGCCTCAGCAACATACAATGTAAGAATTAATGATACTGTAAATAATTCAATAATTACCGGTCACTATGGAGAAATATTTAAGGCTAAGGACTCTGCGATTATTACTAGGAATGCACTTGCTGTTAATATCATTAAAAATGATTCTTTATATATCCACTCTGACACAATTACTATAACTGGACCGGATGAAAAAAAAATATTAAAAGGGTATTATGATGTTAGAATTTTAAAATCAGATGTAAGAGGCTTATCTGATTCTATTCATTTCAATCAAGAAACAGGCTTGATAAAATTATTAAAACAACCTAAAAGCTCTAAGTTCTTAAAAACCTTAACAGATGAAGAAAAAAATAAAATCAATCCAATTATTTGGTTTGGAAAGAACCAAATTACTGGAGATCAGATATTTTTAAAGTCAAATATGCAGACAGAAGAGCTTGATTCTCTAATTATTAGGGGAAATGTATTTATGAGCCAAAAAGATTCATTGGTCAATGATAGATTTAATCAAATAAAAGGAGAAAAACTTGATGGTTTTTTTACAGATGGTGCATTAGATAATGTATATATAGTTAAGAATTCAACTCTCCTATACTATATGTATTCAGATGAAGGAGAATTTATAGGAATGAATAATACTCTTGCTAGCTCAATTTTAATTAGATTCAAAGAAAATGAGATATCTGAAGTCTCATTTTATAGGAACCCAGACGGGAATGTTATTTCTGAAAATAAAATTATTTTAAATGAGATGAAACTTCCAGGCTTTATTTGGAGAGAAGATGAAAAACCTGAAACAATTAATGATTTATTTAGTGAATCTGATAAAGAGCTTGAAATTATTAAGATAGAGTAAACTAAGATGTTAATTATTTTGTTGAAAATAATTTTATTGTAAAATAATTCAGGCTCATGTGATAACTAACTTAGATAAAAAATAATCTTTGAGTAATCTAAGTAGTTCAATTTTAAGATTCGAGGAAATGTTAAAGACAAATACTGTCTTTTATTTTGACTCAACTGAATTCATCTCAATTTCTCACCACTATATAGATCAAGCTAATTATTCTCTTGCTGAAAAATCAATTAAAATGGGGTTAGATCAGCATCCAAACAATACTGACCTAATGCTTCTAAACTCTGAATTGCTAATATTCAACTCAAAATATGAAGATGCTTATAAGATATTAAGCTATTTAGAAGAAGTTGATCCTGAAAATCGAGAGGTATATCTTCAGAAAGCAACTATTTATTCAAAGAATAATCTCAGTGATGAAGCTATTGCTATTTTAAAAAGAGCTCTTCTTTTTATAGATGATAAATTAGAGATATGGAATATGATTGCTATGGAATTTCTTTTAAATGAGGATTTTAATTCAGCTATTCCCTTTTTTAAAAAGTGCCTTGACTATGATAATGAAGATTACCAGTCTTTATATAATTTAATTTTTTGTTATGAGAATCTAGATATGATTGAGGAATCAATTAGTGAGCTAAGCTCAGTTCTTGAGAAAAGACCTTATTCAAAAATAGCTTGGCATCAATTAGGTAAGATATATAATAAACAACAAAAATTTAAAGAGAGTATATCAGCTTTTGATTTTGCAATCATCTCAGATGATCAATTTGTTTCAGCATATATAGAGAAGGCAAAAGTTCTAGAAAAAGTGGGTAGAGTAAATGAAGCATTAGATAATTTTAGATTGTCAATAGAACTAAGTGAGCCTAACTCATATATCTATTATAGAATTGCTAAATGCTACAGAAAATTAAATAATAAAAATCTATTCCTCAACTATATCAAAAAAGCTGTTAGAGAGGAACCAGGCAATGAAAAAGCTTGGTTATTCCTAATTAGATATTATCTAAAAAAGAGAAATTTAAGACAGGCAAAATACTTATGCTCTAAGGCACTTGATAATAATCATAATAGTATTAAGCTTCTTGAAATGAGTTCTAAAATTCAATACAAAACTGAATGTTACGAAGATGCCATTAAATCTTATAATCAGATTCTTAATTTTAAAGAAGATGTTTCATGGAGAGTATGGAAGGGCTATATGAAATGCTTAATTGATGCTAAGCTATGGACAGAACTTCTTAAAGTATCCTTAAAAGCAAAAAAACATTTTCCTAATAAAGCATTTATTGATTTTACAATAAGTGGGTGCCTACTAAAAGATGGAAAATTAAATGAAGCTATTTATTTCTTTCAAAGCGGTAATAAAGTTTGTGAAGTTCCTAATAAGCTAATTGAGTCATTTCCAGAATTTGCAAAAAACAGGACTTTACTTGTTTAATTTATTTTATATTAAAATATGCTAAAAATGAATTTTTTTCTTTTTTTAAAAGGTCTTGCCATGGGTGCTGTAAATAAGATACCTGGTGTTTCAGGAGGTACAGTCGCATTTGTCACAGGTATATATGAAGATTTACTTAACTCAATTAAAAGAATAAATTTTAATGCATTTAAAATTTTATTTACAAAAGGATTTAAAGCATTTTATGAAGAAATAAATGGAAAATTTTTAACTATAGTTTTTTCAGGTGTTGTTGCCAGTTTTTTTAGTGTTTCACTTATACTTGATAGTCTTATTGAAAAATATGAATTATATGTTTTTGGACTATTTTTTGGAATGATTGTTGGATCTTTTTATGTTATTTATTATCAATTAGAAAGGATTACTACAAAAAGTTTAATTGGAATAATTATTGGAGCTCTATCAGGTCTATTAATTAGTTTTGCAGAAAATTATAATGTTGGAACTTCTGACTTAATAATATTTTTTTCTGGTGTAATAGCAATCTCTGGAATGATATTACCTGGATTATCTGGTTCATATTTATTATTATTAATGGGTAATTACACATTAATTATGGTTGACTCAGTAAATGCTTTATACTTCACTCTAATTGAATCAGCCTCACTTGATTTTACGTTTATTAATGATCCTGAAAGGTTATATCTATTGAAAGTTCTTATGTTGTTTACACTAGGCTCTATTTTTGGTTTAATTTTTTTATCTAATGTTTTAAGCTCATTACTTAAAAATTTTAAAACAATTACGATTTCGATAATAGTTGGTTTTATAGCAGGATCATTAGCTGGTGTATGGCCATGGAAAGACGTAGACATGATTGGGAATGTATCATTATTTTTTCCTGATTTTTCAATCGCACAAACTTGGATAACCATTTTTAATATTCTAATTGGTATTTTGTTTGTAGTTTTATTAGAGAGATTAGCTAACAAACATTGAGAAATAGAAAACAATTTGGTTTAATTGGAAGAGATATTGAATATTCATTTTCAAGAAAATACTTTTTAGAAAAATTCAATGCTAATCTTAATCTTTCAGACTATAATTATAGAAATTTCGATATAGAATCTATTGATTTAATCAAAGATTTCATAAATGATAAAGATCTAGGCGGATTAAATGTCACAATTCCTTACAAAATTGAAGTAATTGAATATCTTGACGAAATCTCAGATGAAGCAAAAGAGATTGGAGCAGTTAACACTATATGTTTTGAGGATGGTAAAAGAATAGGATATAACACAGATATATACGGTTTTAGTGAATCCTTAAAAGCTAACTCGATTAATAGTATAGATAGTGTGATTGTATTAGGAACGGGTGGTGCTTCTAAAACAGTTATTTATTTCTGTAAAAAAAATAATATTCAATTTAAAATATTATCAAGAAAAAAATCTAAAGATTGTTTATCATATAAGGAAGTTAATCATAGTTTTTTTGAAGGAAACGTATTAATTGTGAATTGCACCCCAATTGGAACACATCCTAAAATCAATGAATGTCCTGACCTACCCTATAATCTATTAAATAAAGAGAATATTTTATTCGATTTGGTTTATAATCCACCTGAAACTCTTTTTATAAAAAAAGGAAAAGAAATTGGATGTAAGACTCTTAATGGATATGAAATGCTAAAATTTCAGGCAGAAAAGTCTTGGAATCTATGGACAAAATCATTCAAATAGGATTGCAATTTTTTTTTGTTAATTTTAGTAAATAAATAACATCAAATAAACTTAATGAAAGACTCGAATAAAAAATCGGACAAGTCTTCATCGGATTCTATTAGTCCAGTTAAAAATACAATTCCTGAAATGCCTAAGGATAAGAGAACTAAGGCATACAAAGAATGGATAAAAAAATATGGTGATCAAACTTTAGAATCAAATGTAATTCCTGAAATGCCTAAGGATAAAAGGACAAAGGCATATAAGGACTGGGTGAAGCAGTATGGTGATAGTAAAGTACCTTCAAAAGAGGAAAAAGTATCTTCAAAATCAAATAAAAAACAAACGAAAAAGACTAAGACTAAAAAAAACAGTCTTTCCGAAAAGGTAGATCTTTTTCAAGAGCATATAAATTCAGAGGATTGGTTTAATAAGAGGAAAGAAATTGAAGAATTAAGATCAAATATTAATACTTTAATAAAAAAGGATGAATCTGATGACGCTAACAAGATTAAGTCTTTATTTTTTCAGACACTAAAAATATATTCTAACAAAAAAAGAAAATATTTTAATGATTTAAATTCAAATCAGAAAGAGAATCTTATTAAAAGACAGGATTTAATAGAAAAGATAAAGGATCTGATAGTTGTTGATGAGAATCCTAATAAATTATATTCCAAATTTAAATTACTAAAGGAAGAATGGCATAATACAGGTCAGGTTCCAATTACAGATAGAAATAATATTTGGGAAACCTACAGACACCATGTTGGAAAATTTTATGATTTTCTTCATCTAAACAGAGATCTTAGAGAGCTTGATTTTAAGCATAATTATGAAGAAAAATTGAAAATTATTGAGAGAGCAGAGCAATTAGATAAAGTTGATGATATAATTAAGGCTTCAAGAGATTTAAATGATTTACACAGATTATGGAAAAATGAGTTAGGTCCAGTTTCAAGAGAATTTAGTGATGACCTTTGGTCGAGATTTCAAGCCGCATCCCAAAAAATTCATTTAAAAAGACAAAACTTTCAAAAAGAGATTTCTTCAACTCAACAAGAAAATTTTGAAAAAAAACAAAATGTAATTATTAGAATGAGAGAGTTAACATCTAGTCTACCAAAGTCTCATTCCGAATGGCAAAATAAAATAAAAGATTTTGAAAAACTAAAAGTTGAATTTCAAAGCATTAAAAATCTCCAAAGAAATAAGAATAAAAAATCATGGAATGACTTTAGGCTAGCTACAAAAGAATTTAACTCCGAAAAAAATAATTTCTATAAAAATCAAAAAAAGGAGCTTAAGAAAAGTATCGATATTAAAAAATCACTCATTGAAGAAGTAAAGGGTATTATAGAAAGTAATAAGATTTCAGAAAACTCAAAAAGAATTAAGGGAATACAAGAAGAATGGAAGAAAGTTGGCTATCTGCCTAGGAAGATTTCAAATTCTCTTTGGGATGACTTCAAACCATTACTAAATAAATTTTATGATATACTTAAATCGGGAGCTGTTAACATGGATGAAAAAGAGCAGAAAATTTTTGATAAAAAATCTAAATTTATTGACAAACTTAAATTTTCAAAAAAGAAGTTCTCAATAGATGAGCTCAAAGAAGAATTTATAACATCAATAAAAAGTTTCAATGATCTTGGTGAACTTAACTTAAATTCATCAAATACGCTCAATAATAATATGTTAAGAAAGATTTCTTCGATTATTAATTCTCTTGAAATAGAAAAAAATGAAAAAGATGATTTATTATTTGATTTAGAACTTGAATTATCTAAATCAAATTCTAATGAGATTAATAAAAAGATTCAAACTATAAAAAGAAAGATATCTGATCTTGAGGTTGAGTCAAATCAATTTCAAAATAATTTAGAATTCTTTTCAAGTTCAAGTAGCGAGAATCCTTTATTTAAAAATGTTTCAACTAAAATTAGTTCTATTGAAAAAAAGATTGAGTTTTGGAGAGATAAGCTTAGGAAAATTGAAAAAGTTTAATCAATATTATTAAAGAAGCTCATTTCATATTTTACTTCAATATCTCCTATTGATATTAAATTTAGTTCTTCTTTTAAATATTTTCTTTTCTTATATGAAAGTTTATCAGTAAATAAAATTCCCTGTAAGTGATCATATTCATGCTGAATTACTCTTGCGATTATTCCTGAACATTCCATCTTTTGCATTACTAGGTTTTCATCTAGAAAGTTAATTTTCAAACTACTTTTTCTTACAACATTTTCTGATATGTTTGGTATACTCAAACAACCTTCTGGATAAGTAAAATCCTCACCTTTTTCTTTAACAATTATTGGGTTGATGAATACTTGTTTCATATTTATTAATTCCTCTTCAAAAAAATTTTCTTCATCCTTAAAAAAAGAAAAATCAGCAACAAAAACTGCTTTAGATACTCCAATTTGTGGAGCTGCAATACCTACTCCTTTTGCATTATACATTGTGTCCCATAAGTCTCTAATTAATAATTTCAATTCATTGATTTGACTTAAATTAATTTTTTCTGCCTTTTGTTTTAAAACTGGATCTCCGTATGCAATTATTGAACGTATCATTTGGCTGTTTTGATTAGATAGGATTCTAAAATCAAAGATGCACTAATTTTATCTATAATTGATTTATCCATCCTAATTTTTTTCTTTGTTTCTAGTTGATTTAGAATCTTATTTGAAATTTTAGATGTAAATCTCTCATCAACTCTATGAATACTTATATTAGGGAAAGCTCTGTTTATTGATTCAATGAAATCAACAATTTCATTTTCTAGAGCATGAATTTTGTTATTTAATTTGAGAGGCTTGCCAATAATGATTTTTTCAATTTTCTCTTTTTTGGTTAAGTCTTTTAAAAAATTTATAAGATTTGAAGTATCGACTGTCTCCAATGGAAAAGAAATTATTTTATCATAATCAGAAATTGATATTCCTGTTCTCTTTTTTCCGTAATCAATTCCGATATATTTTGTATGTGGATTATTTAACAAGATTCTAACTTTTTGAAAATATTAATTAAAGATCTTTAGAATTAATTTCAATACTTTTACATGTAAAATTATCAAAAATTGAAGAATGAATTAAAAAATGCTCTAAAAGCACTGGAATCAGGTGAAACAATTTTATATCCTACGGATACTATTTGGGGTATTGGCTGTGATGCAATGTCAGATAATGCGACGAAAAAAATATTTGAAATAAAGAGAAGAGATTACTCAAAAGGTCTAATTTGTTTGGCTTCAAGCTTTGAAATGGTTCAAGATTACGCAGACCTAAATGAAATAGAGAGATATAAGAATGCATCAAATGAAACTCCAACTACATTTATACTTGAAAATCCTAGGAATATCTCAAATTATGTTTTAGGTAAAAATAACTCTATAGCATTTAGAGTACCCAATAACAATTTTTGCATTAGGTTAATTGAAGCCTTTGGAAGACCTTTAGTATCTTCATCTGCTAACTTATCAGGAAGTTTAATACCCCAAAACTATGATGATATTAGTCATGATATAAAGAAAAATGTTGGATACATAGTAAAACTCAAAAAATTTAAAGATTGTAAAGTATCATCTAGAATTTTAAAATTTAATAGCAATGATGGTAGCTTTAATCAGTTAAGATGAACTCAAATAATATTAACATATCAAACTATCTTAAATCTGATATTTTCGAAATTATTTCTGAAGCTGCAGATAAACTGTCTGTTGAGACATATGTTGTAGGTGGTTATGTTAGAGACATGATATTAAAAAGGGATCTAAAAAAGGATATAGATATAATGTGTGTTGGCTCAGGGATAGAATTAGCAAAATATATTCAAGATAAAATCAATCCCAAGAAGAAAATAAATATTTTCAAAAGATATGGTACTGCAATGATATCTTACAAAGACTATAAAATTGAATTTGTTGGATCAAGAAAAGAATCTTACTCAAAAGACAGTAGGAACCCTAATACTCAGCCTGGTAGCTTTATTGATGACATGTTAAGAAGAGACTTTACAATAAACACACTTGCAATCAAATTAAATAAAGAAAATTTTGGAGAATTGGTTGATACATTTGGAGGTATGGAGGATATTTCTAAAAAGACAATAATAACTCCTACAGAACCTGACAAAACTTTTTCAGACGATCCATTAAGAATGCTTAGAGCAGTCCGATTTGCTTCGCAGCTTGATTTTGATATTGATGAAAAAACTAAAAAATCAATTCAAGAAAACTCTGATAGACTTGACATACTATCACCGGAAAGGATATCTGATGAAATAAATAAAATTCTTTTAACAGATAGTCCTTCAATTGGATTTAAAAATTTAGAAAATTTAAATCTTCTAAAATCTATAATTCCAGAATTAATTGACCTAAAGGGTATTGAAGAAGTTGAAGGTCAGACTCATAAAGATAATTTTTATCATACTCTGGAAGTTGTAGACAATATATCTAAAAACACTGATAACCTATGGCTTAGATGGGCAGCACTTCTTCATGATATTGGAAAGGCTCCTACTAAGAAGTTTGATAAAAAAATTGGTTGGACATTTCATGGTCATGAGTATGTTGGTTCAAAGATGGTTAAAAAAATCTTTAAGAGATTGAGCTTGCCATTAAATGAAATTCTTAAGTACGTTCAAAAGATAGTAATGATGAGTTCGAGGCCAATTATAATTTCAGATGATATTGTAACAGACTCAGCTGTAAGAAGGTTAATTTATGATGCAGGCGATTCAATTGAAGACCTACTGACTCTTTGTGAAGCAGATATTACAACAAAAAATCTTAAGAAGTCTATTAAATATCAGAATAATTTTAAGATTGTTAGAAAGAAAATAAAGGATGTAGAAGAGAGAGATAATATAAGAAACTTTCAACCTCCTGTTACTGGTGAGATAATAATGAATCATTACAATATTAAACCTTGTAAAGAGATTGGTTTAATAAAAGAGAAGATAAAGAATGCCATCTTGGATGGTGATATAAAAAATGATTATGAAGAAGCATTCGAATTAATGCTTGAGATTGGTAAATCAATGGGATTAAAAGATGAATAGTCTATATAGAAAAACAATAATTTCAATTGTGATAGTATATCTGGTTATTCTTGCTGGTGGAATAGTTAGAATGACTGGAAGTGGAATGGGTTGTCCTGACTGGCCTAAATGTTTTGGATTTTTAATACCCCCTACCGAAAGATCTCAACTAGAATGGAAGTCAAACTCTGAATACAATAAGAATCAAATAGTAATTATTGATGAAAAATTATTTTATGCTAATGATAAATTTAAATCAAAAAATAAATTTGAAATGTCTAATTGGAGTGAGTACACTAAACATGATTATTCAAAATTTAATGTTTATCATACTTGGATTGAATACATAAATAGGCTCATTGGAGCTATCGCTGGATTATCAGTTTTAATCCTCTTTGTTAATTCATTAAAATTTTTAAAAACTAAAAAAATAATTACGGGATTGTCATTCTTAGCCTTGATTGCAATAATTTTTCAAGCTTGGTTAGGAAAAATGGTAGTAGACAGTAATCTTATGGCAAATACTATAACTGTCCATATGCTAATGGCAATAGTTCTATTATTTATTTTATTTTCAATTTTAGCAATTTCTAATCCTAGCAAAAAAAGAGTCAGAATATCAAGAAATATCTCAATATTAGTTTTGATATCAATAGTTCTTCTTCTAATTCAAATAATCACTGGTACTGAAGTTAGAAAATTCATTGATATAAAAATGGAGTTACTCAATTATACTGAGAAGGAAAGATGGTTTGAGAATATTACTAGTTCATTTAGTTTTCACAGAAGCTTTTCGTGGGCAATCATAATTGTAAATAGTTTAATTTACTTTTATGCCAGAAAAAGTGGATTAAAATTAAAAATTATTCATATTGTTAATAGTTTGATTTTTTTCCAAATTTCTTCTGGTATAATCATGTACTATTTTCATTTTCCATTTAGCTCTCAACCTATACACCTTCTTATCTCTACCATGATTATAAGTATTCAATTTTATTTTTTATTACTATACAAAACTTCAAAAAATGCAATTAAAATTTAGGATAATATTAAACGTTAAGAATGATGTGTTGAGAGATATAATAGTAGACTCTAGTATTTCACTCATAGAATTTAGTAACATAATTTCCAGTGAATTTGGATTTGATTCATCTGAGATATCTACATTTCATCATACAGATGAAAATTGGGAACAACTTGAAGAAATTAAAATTTTTAAAATAGATGATCAAGATAAGATCATGGATAATGTTTCTATTTCAAATTTCTTTATTGCTAAAGATGATAAACTTATTTTTATTTATGACTTTTTGAATTATTGGACATTCTTCGTTGAGCTCTACGAAGTTGGGGAATTCAATATTAATGATAAAAAATATTTAACAATAAACTCAATAGGAGAGGTCCCAAAAGAAGCTCCATCTGATATATTCAGTAAAAGTGATGAGACTAATCAAATTGACTTTGATGACAACCTAATTGATTAATGAGTTTCTCACTTACATCAGAATTTAATCCAACTGGAGATCAGCCAAGTGCTATAAAGAGTATAGTTGATTCATTTTCCAATAATCAGAATTATGTTACTCTTCAGGGTGTTACTGGATCTGGAAAAACCTTTACTGTTGCAAATGTTATACAAGAAATAAAAAGACCAACTTTAGTATTAGCTCATAATAAAACATTAGCTGCCCAGCTTTACTCAGAGTTTCAAAGCTTTTTCCCTAATAATGCTGTTGAATATTTTGTTTCTTATTATGATTACTATCAACCTGAAGCGTATATTCCATCATCGGGTCTTTATATTGAAAAAGATTTATCAATTAATGAACAGATTGAAAAATATAGACTAAGTGCAACTTCTTCATTGCTCTCTGGAAGAGATGATATTATTGTAGTTGCGTCGGTATCTTGCATATATGGGATTGGTAACCCATCTGAATTTAAAAAGCATGTAATTGAAATAAAGGTTAATCAAGAAATCCAAATTTCTAAACTGTTGTCATTATTTGTAAAAAGTCAATACTCTAGATCTATAAATGAATTAAACAGAGGAAGTTTTTCAGTCAAGGGAGATGTTGTAGATATTTTTCCAAGCTATTCAGATATTTTTTATAGGATTAATTTTTTTGGAGATATGATTGAAAGCATTGAATCAATAGATCCTCTTTCAGGTAATAAGATTGAAGATTTTAATAGCTTAAGAGTTTTTCCAGCAATGATTTTTGTTACATCTGAATCTAGTATTAAATCTGCAATAAATAATATTGAATTTGATCTTGAAGAGCAGATAAAGTATTTTGATGAAATTGAAAAAAATCTTGAAGCAAAACGAATAAAAGAGAGAACAGAATTTGATCTTGAAATGATAAAAGAACTTGGATATTGTTCTGGAATTGAAAACTATTCAAGATACTTGGACGGAAGAAGTCCTGGTACAAGACCTTTCTGCTTATTGGACTATTTCCCAGATGATTACCTTATGGTTATTGATGAGAGTCATGTAACAATACCTCAAGTTCATGCTATGTACGGGGGAGACAGAAGTAGAAAAGAGAATTTAGTTGAATATGGGTTTCGATTACCAGCTGCACTTGATAATAGACCTTTAAAATTTGAAGAATTTGAGAACCTTCAAAATTATGTATTATATGTTAGTGCGACACCCGCAGATTATGAGCTTAAAAAATCAGAGGGAGTATTTGTAGAACAAATTATTAGACCTACAGGCGTATTAGATCCGATTATAGAAGTGCGTGGGTCAGAGAATCAAATTGATGACTTAATTGAGGAGATCCTAAAAAGGGTTGAACAAGATGAAAGAGTTTTAGTAACTACTTTAACTAAGAGAATGGCCGAAGAGCTTACAAAGTACCTTCATAAATCCAAGATTAGGGCTAATTATGTTCATAGTGATATTGATACTCTTGAAAGAGTTGAGATAATGCAAAATTTAAGAAAAGGAATATTTGATGTTCTTGTTGGTGTTAATTTATTGAGAGAAGGCCTTGACCTACCTGAAGTATCATTAGTTGCAATCTTGGATGCTGATAAAGAAGGATTCCTGAGAAGTCATAGATCTTTAATCCAGACTGTTGGAAGAGCAGCTAGGAACATCAATGGAAAATCTATAATGTATGCTGATATCATTACTGAGAGTATGAAAAAAACAATTAAGGAGACTGAATATAGAAGGAAAAAACAGGAGGATTTCAATATAGAGAATAATATTGTTCCAAAACAAATGGAAAAATCATTCACGAACTCTTTTGAAGAATCAAAAGAGATTGTAAGTAATAATTACGAAGACTTTGAAGAGGAAATTAAGAGCTATCATACCAATAATCAAATTGAAACTAAAATTAAACAGTTAAGGAAAGAGATGGAAAGTGTTGCTAAGAAACTTGACTTTTTAAAAGCTGCTGATCTTAGAGATAAAATTGAATATCTTAAGAAAAAGGTCAAATAAAAAAGGTGCACATTCGTGCACCTTAATTATAGACTATTAACCACAATTTAGCTTATATCAATTACCCTATTTGGTTTTGTTATGCTGTCTTTTCTCTTTGGTAACTTAATCTTTAAAATTCCATTTTTATAATTTGCTTTGATCTTATCAAGTTCTACTGATTCAGGAACCCTAAATGATCTCTGAAAAGAAGAATAATTAAATTCATTTAATCTTGTTCTTTCATTTTGATCATAATCTGAGTTATCCGATGAAATCACTAAAATTTTATCATTTAATTCAATTGTAAAATCATCTTTCTTCATTCCTGGCACTGCAAGATCGATTTCAAAAGAATCATTATTTTCTACTGAATTAACTGATGGAACAGAATGTCTTCTATTAAAAAAATTCATTCTTAAATCATCATTAAAAAATTCATTCATTAATGATGGAAATACGTTATTGTTATTATATTTTACTATTCTCATAATTATTTTTTTTTGTTAAACATTGAATATTAAATTCAATAAATAATAGTCAAATAGAATACCAAATTAAAATATATGACAGAATGACGTTAAAAATTAAAAAAAGATGACTATATGTCAGTTTATGGCAGCTTGTACCTTTGTAGCTGCCTCATCAAACGCAGTGGCCGAAAGAACATTTAACCCTGAGTTATCGATTATTTCTTTAGCCTTATCTGAATTAGTACCCTGAAGTCTGACTATTATGGGTACATTAATATTATCTAAATTCTTGTAAGCAGAAACAATACCCTCTGCTACCCTATCACATCTTACTATACCACCAAATATGTTTACCAAGATTGCTTTTACATTTGAGTCCTGAAGTATAAGCCTAAAAGCCTTTTCAACTCTTTTTGAATCAGCAGTTCCACCAACATCAAGAAAGTTTGCTGGCTCACCTCCAGCAAGCTTAATAAGGTCCATAGTAGCCATTGCTAAACCAGCTCCATTAACCATACATCCTACATTCCCATCTAAATCAACATAGTTTAGACCATTCTCTCTCGCTTCAACCTCAACTGGATTCTCTTCATTTAAATCTCTAAGGGATTCATAATCTTTATGTCTAAAAAGAGCATTCTCATCAATTGTAACTTTTGAATCTACAGCAATTATTTTATCATCTGAGGCCTTGAGCACAGGGTTTATTTCAAATAAAGAGGCATCGGAGTTTACATATGCATTATAAAGATTGGTAACAAATTTTGACATATTTTTAAAGGCCAAACCTTCCAGACCTAGATTAAATGCAATTTTTCTTGATTGAAATGGTAAAATCCCAGTTCCAGGATCAATTTCTTCATTAAAAATTAATTCCGGAGTATTTTCAGCAACTGCCTCAATGTCAACCCCTCCTTCAGTTGAATAGACTATCATATTTTTAGATGAGGCTCTGTTTAATAAAACTGATATATAAAATTCTTTTCTATCAAACTCTCCATCATAATATACATCCTCTGCAATAAGCACTTTTCTAACGAGCTTTCCATCCTTTGATGTTTGAGGAGTAATAAGGTTCATACCTATAATATCTGATGAAATTTTCTTTACTTCTTCTAGACTCTTAGCAATTTTAACACCCCCTCCTTTTCCTCTACCACCTGCATGTATTTGAGCCTTTACTACAAATATTTTAGTTCCTGTCTCTTCAGTAAGTTTTTCTGCACATTTTACAGCTTCATCCGGTGTATTGGCAACATAACCTCTTTGGATTGAAACATTAAAGTTTTTTAGTAGTTCTTTTCCCTGATATTCATGTAAATTCATGGCGACAAATATAACTACAAAACTTAAGAAATTTGAATTATTTAAAATCAGATTTATATTTAAAGATTAATTCATCATATGAATATTGAAAAACTTAAAAAAGCTTCTAAAAATTTTGGAACTCCACTTTATGTATATGATTTATCCATAATAGATAGTCAACTTAAAAAACTTAAAGAGGCATTCAAAAAATTAGATAATTATCAAATTCACTTTGCAGCCAAGGCTCTCTCTAATATTTCAATATTAAAATATATTAACAATCTAGGCTTAGGACTTGATGCAGTTTCCATTGAGGAAGTTAGAACAGGAATTAAATGTGGATATGACGTTAAAAAAATACTATTTACACCAAATGGTGTTAATTTTTCTGAAATAAAAGAGGCGATGGCCTTAGGGGTAAAAATTAATCTGGATAGCCTCGAATCTTTGATAGATTTTTCAGAAGCTTATCCCAATCAAAATGTATCGGTAAGAATTAACCCGGGGGTCAAGGCAGGTGGTAATGAAAATATTAGTGTAGGGCATGTAGATTCTAAATTTGGTATTACTGAAGATAGTCTAGATG
>Ga0207993_1000312_pt1 | contig 19505 bp, 22 predicted proteins | sample ETN01SmetaG_2_FD_185791 | JGI IMG/M metagenome (GOLD analysis project Ga0207993, IMG submission 185791) | Marine microbial and viral communities from oxygen minimum zone, Eastern Pacific Ocean - ETNP2014F12-01SV265 (SPAdes) (version 2) | ecosystem: Environmental > Aquatic > Marine > Oceanic ...
TGTCTATCCTACTATATCTTCTGGTAAGTCAACTAAAGTTATTATCATATCTACCCCTAAAGGGATGAATATGTTCTATAAACTGTGGCATGACGCAGAGAAAGGACAGAATGAATACACTACAACAGAGGTACACTGGCAACAGGTGCCTGGTAGAGATGCTAAATGGAAAGAAGAGACGATACGAAACACATCTGAGGAGCAATTCAACCAAGAATTTGAGTGTGAATTCCTAGGATCTGTTAATACTCTCATCAGTAGTACTAAATTAAAGACTTTAGTCTACGAAGAACCTAAGAAGAGGGAAGCAGGACTGGCAGTCTATGAAGATCCAATACCAGAACACTCATATCACATCTGTGTTGACGTTGCTAGGGGTCTAACTAAGGATTATTCTGCATTTACAGTGGTAGATACCACAGAAATACCCTATCAGGTGGTAGCAAAGTATAGAAACAATAAGATTAAACCATTATTATTCCCAGATATCATTCATAGGGTCGCCACAGCATATAACCAGGCGTATATAATGATAGAAGTCAATGATATTGGTGGACAGGTAGCAGATATCATACAATTTGACCTAGAATATGAGAATTTACTCATGTGTGCCATGAGAGGTAGAGCAGGTCAGGTAGTAGGACAAGGATTTAGTGGCACTAAGGTGCAACTTGGGGTTAAAATGAGCACAACTGTCAAGAAAACTGGTTGCTCTAACCTAAAACAGTTAATTGAGGATGATAAACTCATCTTTAAAGACTATGACATCATGGCAGAGTTAACAACCTTCATTCAGAGAGGTCCAGCATGGGAAGCAGAGGAAGGATGTAACGATGACCTTGCTATGTGTCTGGTTATCTTCGCATGGTTGGCAACTACGGACTATTTCCGTGAGTTACATGACGATGATGTGCGGATGAAGATGTATCAAGAGCAGAAAGAGGGTATAGAAGCGGACATGGCTCCATTTGGATTCATTGATAACCATGTTGACTATGAGCAATCGTTTGTAGATGATGAAGGTGACAGATGGAACTTGGATGAGTATGGTGACAATTCACATATGTGGGAATATTTGTCATGAACATTGACCTAGAGTTAGAGCACCTCCTATTTGTTGAAAGGAAGTGCCGACTCTGTGGACAGACGAAGGTATTACTAGATGACTTCTATCTAACACGTAAGGATAGAGGTGCCAACCCATCTGCATATGCATATGAATGTAAGTCTTGTACTATATGGAGAGTTAATAGGAAGAGAACTAGGAAGAGACCCTTACCTCCATACCTAGCAGACTACCCTGACTGGTAATCACGGCTTGATTCCCCAGTGAAAATACGGTTTTCAATAAATAATTTCAGCATCCAAATTGGCATTACCCTAGGAGATATCACAAATGGCATCCACACAACTTTCACCAGGAGTTGTCGTACTTGAAAGAGATCTGACCAACGTAGTTAACGCAACAGTAGATAATATTGCTGCTATCGTTGGATCATTTGAAAAGGGACCTGTTGAGCAGGTAACCACTGTAACCAGTGAAAAAGAATTACTTTCAATTTTCGGCAAACCTACTGACTATAACTTCGAGTATTGGTTTAGTACCGCACAATTCTTATTGTATGGAGGTACCGTTAAGGTCATCCGTGCGATGAATGATTCGCTGAAGAACTCCATTGATACTGCACAGTATACTGTATCTACCTTCAGTGCTTCCGATACAACTCTAACCGTTGCGTCATCTACTGACTTCGACGTTAGCGATGTCCTCCTAATCGACGCAGAATTAGTAACAATCTCCGCAGTTTCTGGTAACGACGTTACGGTTGCTCGTGGACAACTTGCTACTGCTGCTGTATCTCACGCTGCTGCCACACAGATCACTCTAATTGAGCCTGCTGGTACTTCTTCTACTGTAGATGAAGGTGGTACTTATAGTGACAGTGATGTAACCTTATCGGTTGCTTCTGCTGCTGCTCTTGGTGCTGGTACTAACTCCTACATTAGAATCGACGATGAGATTCTTCAGGTATCCTCTATTGCTGGTAACGATTTAACCGTTGTCCGTGGTGTCTTAGGTACAACTGCTGCTTCACACGCTAACAGCACTGCTGTTATCTTGCAGAATGTTACTTCTAACAAGACTGAGATCAATGAGCAGACTGCAACTGGTGTTGCTGCTCCTCTTATCAAGAATATTGATACTTATGAAGCAAACGTAGAGACTGCTTCTAACAACTGGAAGTGGGCAGGTAAGACTGCTGGTACTCACGGTAACTCTTTAAGAGTTATCATGACAGATGCTGGTCCTGATCAAGTATTATATCTTGCACAACCAACTGCTTCTGAGTGGGAATTTGTTAACAACGCAGAGATCTCCTTCTCTAATGCTAACATCTATGGTCGTGTATATGACTATTCTGTTATCGTTACCTTTAAGGATAACTCTAACCTAATTGGTAAGTTTGAGACAGACAACTATATCACTGCTGTTAGTGGTGGTGTTACAGGTAGAGTCGTTGCATACGATGAAGTTAACCGTAAGGTAGAGATTGCTATTGATGGCACATCTTCTGACTTCCTTGAAGTTGGAGACACTATCTCTGAGTTAGCAAACAACTCTAACACTCCTGGTTCTGCTACTGGTGACACTGGAGAGATTGAATCAATCAACAGAGAATTACGTGTTGCATTGAATCAAGGATCACCTAACTTCCAAGCAAACCAGAATGTAACAGACGGAAACGCTGCTACAGTTTCTATCTCTAACGTTGAGTCTGACTATGAGTCAAGACTATACGGAGAGAATGCTAAGTGGATCAACGTTGCTGCTAGACCTACAACTTCCGCATGGGTTTCAGAGAGAGGAGGTCACAATGACCTAATGCACATCTTGGTACTTGATGGTGATGGAAAGATCACTGGAGTTCCAGGAGCAGTTCTTGAGAAGCACCTTAATGTTTCTAAAGCAATGGATGCTAAGTCACCTCAAGGTGATAACATCTATTACAAGGATGTAATCAAGACATACTCTGAGTACCTCTACTGGGGATCTCATGAGACTGCTAACATCTATGACAAGAATACCAGTGCATCTGGTGTCATCGGTGTATCAGGTGTTAACAGAGAGTTTGACTTAATCAAGTCAAGTAACTCACTTAATAACCTAGACGATCCAACAGGATTGAATCCTCTAGCAATTGCACTGTTAGGCACAAAGAATAGAGCAACACTACGTTACTCTTTACAAGGTGGAGTCGATGGTTATACTATCGCACGTCCAGATATCCTTGGAGCATACGATCTCTTCGCAGATGCTGAGACTGTAGACATTGATTACCTCTTGATGGGTCCATCCATGAGTGGTATTGATGATACAATCGCTAAGGCACAGCATGTAATTTCTATTGCTGCTGCACGTAAAGATTGTATTGCTTTCGTATCACCTTATCGTGGTGATGTAATTGGTCAAGCAAAGACTTCGACTATTGTCCAACGCACAGTTAACTACTTCGATCAGTTAAGTAGCACTTCTTATGCGGTATTTGACAATAACTACAAATACATCTATGATAAGTACAGCGACAAGTACCGTTACATTCCATGTAATGCTGACGTTGCTGGATTGGTACTAAGCACAACTCTTGCACAAGAGCCTTGGTATTCTCCTGCTGGTTTCAACAGAGGACAGTTGAGAAATGCAATCAAACTTGCTTACTCACCTCTTAAGGATCACAGAGATACACTTTACGCTTCTCGTGTAAACCCAATCGTAGCCTTCCCTGGACAGGGCATCATCCTCTTCGGAGATAAGACTGCACTATCCTATGTTTCTGCCTTCGACAGAATTAACGTTAGACGTTTATTCCTAGTGATGGAAGAAGCAATCAGTGAGGCTGCTAAGACCCAACTATTCGAGTTGAATGACGAGTTTACTCGCCAACAATTCAAGAACATTGTTGAGCCATACTTACGCAGTGTCCAATCAAGACGTGGTATTGTTGACTTCCTCGTAGTCTGCGACGGAACAAACAACCCTGCTGAAGCGATTGACCGTGGTGAATTCTACGCAGAGATATTTGTGAAACCCACAAGATCTATCAACTTCATCACATTGACATTCACTGCAACTAGAACTGGAGCAAGCTTCAGTGAGCTAGTATCGTAATGAGTAAACCGTGGCACGTCTTCGTGCTCAACCTCTAATAGGAGAATAACATGTCAGCATTCGACAGCCAAACATATCCAGGGCAGTCTGAAGGAAAACAAATCAATGCTCCAATCCTAGACTTTAGAAATAGGATTGGAGACTTGGCCCGTCCTAACCTGTTTCAGGTTGAGATAGGATTCCCTCAGATTGTGGACAATGGCACACCTGCATCAGGTGCAACCCCAGGATCACAAGAGCAGAGAGGAGAAGAAAGTGCGGGACAATCTCGTGCTGGATCTGGAGCTGCTTCTGGATCACTCGCTACCTTCTTAGTTAAGGCAGCAAACATACCAGCGTCTACCGTTGGAGTAATCGAAGTACCCTACAGAGGTAGGACACTTAAGATTTCTGGAGACAGAACCTTTGAGCCATGGACTATTACAGTTCTCAACGACAAAGGATTTGCTCTTCGCTCTAAGTTTGAAGAATGGTCTACTAAAATTCAGGCACTTCATCAGAACTTACAAGAGCCTCGTGTTATTGCCGAGTATCAATCAGATGCTATGGTAAGACAATACGATAGACAAGGTGCAGTCGTTAGATCCTACAAGTTTGTAGGTATATGGCCCTCTACAATCTCTGCAATTGATCTTGCATGGGATAGTAATGATACTCCAGAAGAGTATACTGTTGAATTCCAGGTTCAGTACTGGACATACGCTAATGATAACAACGCTGGTAATGCGGTATCATTAGTTGGCACAGATATTGCCTAACTAAATAACTTTATAATGGAAAGGAACAACTAAATGTCACAACTATTTGGTTATTCAATTGATCGTAAGAAGAAGGGTGCGAAATCAATCGGCCCTTCTTTTGTAACGAAAGATTCGGATGACGCAGCACAACCGATAGTTGCTGGTGGTTACTTTGGTCAATACGTTGACCTTGGTGATGCTGCCAACAAAGCAAGCGATGTAGATCTAATTGGTAGATATCGTGAGATGTCTTTGCATCCAGAAGTGGATCAGGCAATCGGGGATATAGTTGCAGAAGCAATAGCAGGTGACTTGGATGATAAGCCTGTTGAGGTAGAGCTCTCAAACTTAAGGGTTTCTGAGCCTGTAAAGAAAAGAATTAGAGAAGAGTTTGATAACGTACTGTCGTTACTAGACTTTGATCGTAAAGCATATGATATCTTCCGTAGGTGGTACATCGACGGAAGACTTTTTTATCATAAAATGATCAACCCTGACAATCCTCAAGAGGGAATGACAGAGTTGAGATACATTGATCCTAGAAAGATTAAAAAGGTTATCGAATATGATAAACCAAAGGATCGTGTGTCACCTGCTGACCCAGAAATTAATACACTGGTACCTAAGAGTGTAGAGTATTTCATTTATTCACCCAAGGGGTTACGTGGGTATGAGAATAGAGGAATTAAAATAGCACCTGATGCTATATGTTTTGTCCACTCAGGACAATTAGATATGCAACGCAACTATGTGTTGTCACATCTTCACAAAGCAATTAAGGCAACTAACCAGTTGAGAATGATTGAAGATTCACTGGTTATTTACCGCATGTCTCGTGCACCAGAGCGTAGAATCTTCTATATAGATGTAGGTAATTTACCCAAGCAGAAAGCAGAGCAGTACCTCAAAGAGGTTATGTCTCGCTATCGTAATAAGTTGGTGTATAATGCTGACACTGGAGAGATAAGAGACGATAAGAAATTCATGTCTATGCTAGAAGACTTCTGGCTTCCTAGACGTGAGGGTGGTAGAGGGACAGAAATTTCTACTCTACCTGGCGGACAAAATCTTGGTGAATTGGAGGACATTAAGTACTTCCAGAAGAAACTCTACCGTGCATTGAATGTACCTGAGTCACGTCTGGAGTCTGATAGTTCATTTAACGTTGGTAGATCTGCTGAGATCACACGTGATGAAGTAAAATTCCAAAAGTTCATTGCAAGACTCCGTAAGAGATTCGCTGATTTATTCAATGATCTTCTCAAGACTCAGTTGGTACTCAAAGGAGTATTAACTATGGAAGAGTGGGATGAATGCAAGGAGCATATCCAATATGACTTCGTTGCTGACAACTACTTCTCCGAGTTGAAAGAGCAAGAGATGATGAATGAGCGTATGGCTCTTGTTGCTCAGATGGATCCGTTTGCTGGTAAATATTTCTCATTAGAATACATGCGTCGTCAGATCTTACGTCAGACAGATGAAGAGTTTAATGAGATACAAGGTCAGATGGACACTGAGATCTCAGAGGGTAAACTAGTTGATCCTGTAGAGATGCAGAAGCTAGAACTTGCTCAAATGGAGATGTCTTTGATGCCTCCAGAACCAGATCCTGCGGAAGCAGGAATCAGTGATGCGGACTATAAAAAAGGAAACATCTAAATAATATTATATTGATGATTAATTATGCCTACTGAAGTTGCAAGAGACATAGTAAACGCACTGTTTGCTGGACAGAAAGATCTGTCCGATTACGTTGTTCAGGGTATGAATGCGAAGAGTGTGGAAGCCATCGATGCTAAGAAGCAAGAGATGGGTAAGCACATTTTTAAACCACAGGAAGACGGTCCTGAAAACACCGAGCAACCTGCGGACGCAGAACCACCTGAAGCTTCTGCTGAAACTGAAACCGAAACCGAGGAGCCTACTGATGAAACTGATCAGGGAAGAGATTGAAGAAGCCAAAGTATTAATCACCGAAGGTAAGAATGGGAAAAAATCTCATTTTATCGAGGGTGTATTTCTACAGGGTGAAATCAAGAACCGCAATGGTCGGATGTATCCTATCTCGACTTTGCAGCGTGAAGCAAAAAACTATCATGCTAAGTATATCGAGAAAGGTCGTGCACTTGGTGAGTTAGGTCATCCAGATGGTCCAACTATCAACCTAGATAGAGTGTCACATCTGATTACTTCTCTTAAGCAAGAGGGTAATAACTATGTGGGTAGAGCAAGACTATTGGATACACCAATGGGTAACATTGCTAAAAACCTCATTGATGAGGGTGTCAAGTTAGGTGTTTCATCACGTGGACTTGGTACCATAAGAGAAAGAGACGGTGTTAAAGTTGTCATGGATGACTTTATGCTCGCAACAGCAGCAGATATTGTTGCTGATCCTTCCGCACCCGATGCTTTCGTCAATGGAATCATGGAAGGAAAGGAATGGATCTATAATAATGGTGCTGTTCAAGAGCAAACAGTGGAGCAGATTAAGAAAAGAATCGATAATGCTGCACTAAATCAAATGGAAGAGGTAAAACTTTCCGCATTTTCACAGTATTTACAAGGTTTGTAATTACAAACTTGTCTAAATAATCTATAGCAATCGCAATTTGTCGCAACGGAGACTACAATGTCAGAAGAGAATACTAAAACTCTGGATGAATCAAGTGTAACCGCAGGAGCAAAGCCAGCTGATCCCCAAGGTAAACTTGGCAGTGATGGCAGCAGTCTCGGTGGTGTACAAGATTTAGGTGGACCTACACCTTTTAATTCCAAACCAACAGATGATAGTAACAAGTATAAGACTATCGCTGGTGGAAACGCACAATCACCTACAACTAAACCAAGTGATGCTTCCGCATCTACTCAAACATTTAGTGATAAGGGTGATGTAAAAGCAGGACACGAGCCCGAAGGCGACGTGATTGCTGAAACCCCTGCTGAAGAAGAAAGCGTCATCGAAGTAGATTTATCTGCTGACGTTGCTGCACTTACTGAAGGCGAAGACCTTAGTGAGGAATTCAAAGAGAAAGCAAAGACTATCTTTGAAGCCGCAGTTGTTTCTAAGCTAAACGAAGAACTAGAGCGTATGCATGAAGACTATGCAAAGGCACTAGACAAAGAAATTGAGACAGTTAAAACAGAATTGGCTGAGAAAGTCGATGATTACCTATCTTATGCTGTCGGTCAGTGGATGGAGAAGAACTCTCTACAGATCGAAAGCGGTATTAAGGCAGAGATGGGTGAGTCTGTATTGACAGGTCTTAAAAAAGTTTTCGTCGAGAATTACATTGACCTTCCCGACGAGAAAGTTGACCTTGTAGATGGTCTACAAGAGCAACTTCATACTATGGAGTCTAAACTCAACGAATCAATTGAAGAAAACGTTGGACTTTCTAAGAAAGTTGGCGGCTATATTAAGAATGGGATTGTGACAGAGATTGCAGAGGGCTTAAGTCTCTCTCAGAAGGAGAAACTAGTCTCCCTCGCAGAAGCTGTTGAGTTTGAAAATGAAGAATCTTTCAAAGAGAAAGTTTCTACTTTACGTGAGTCCTATTTCTCTACGAAGCCTGAGAAGACAACTGTCTCTGAGGATGTCCAAGTAGAGAACGCCCCTGAAGCAGGCAGTGCTATGGATGCATATTCACAAGCAATCGCTCGCTGGGCAAAATAATCCACAATTACTATTCTTAAACGGAGTTAGTTAACTAAAATGTTTAACGCAGAATCACTCCAAGAGAAGTGGAACCCTATTCTTGAGCACTCTGAGCTCGATCCTATTAAGGATACCTATAGAAAAGCGGTTACCTCAGTACTCTTGGAAAACCAAGAAAAGTTTCTGAAAGAAGAGCGTGGTCTCGTAACTGAAGCAGCACCTACCAACTCACTTGGTGGTACTGGTTACTCAGGAAGTAGCACCGCTACAGGTCCTGTTGCAGGTTTCGACCCAGTTCTTATTTCATTAATTAGACGTAGTATGCCTAAGCTTATTGCTTATGACATCTGCGGAGTTCAACCAATGACTGGTCCTACTGGTCTGATCTTTGCAATGAGATCCACCAAAGGAACCAACAGAGATATCAACAACAGTGCAGTTGAAACATTCTTCAACGAAGTTGATACCGAGCATTCATCTGAGAACAGTGCTAATGGTTTAGCATCTAACACTCAGACTGGATCTAACCCAGGTCTTCTTGCAGACGCTGCTGGTAACTATACCATCGGTGGTCAAGGTATGACTACTGCTCAGTCTGAAGCATTAGGTGACGCAGCTAACAACCACTTCAACGAGATGGGATTCTCGATTGAGAAGGTTACTGTTACTGCTAAGTCACGTGCTTTGAAAGCTGAGTACAGTTTAGAGCTTGCTCAAGACTTGAAGGCAGTGCACGGTTTAGACGCTGAGTCTGAGCTTGCAAACATCCTTTCTACTGAAGTTCTCGCTGAGATCAACAGAGAAGTTGTTAGAACTGTTTACAAGATCGCTCGCCCAGGTGCACAAAACAACACTTCTACTGCTGGAGTATTCGACTTAGATGTTGACTCAAATGGTAGATGGTCAGTTGAAAAATTCAAAGGATTACTTTTCCAGATCGAAAGAGATATGAATGCCATCGGGCATGAAACTCGTCGTGGGAAGGGCAACATTCTCATCTGCTCTGCTGATGTAGCATCTGCTCTCTCAATGGCTGGAGTCCTTGACTACTCTTCAGGCATCAACGGTGCTGTAGGTGGTTTAGGTAATGTAGACGACAACTCTTCTACATTAGTAGGTACTCTTAACGGACGTATCAAGGTATACGTCGATCCTTATTCTGCAAACGTAAGTGACAATCACTTCTATGTTTCTGGATACAAGGGATCATCTGCATATGACGCAGGACTCTTCTATTGTCCTTACGTGCCTCTACAGATGGTCAGAGCCGTTGGTCAGGATACATTCCAACCAAAAATTGGCTTTAAGACTCGTTACGGAATGGTTGCAAACCCATTCGCTGAGGGTCTTACACAAGGTCAAGGTGCTCTTACTGCTAACGCTAACCGTTATTACAGACGTGTTAAGGTTACTAACTTAATGTAATATCATCCCGATATACACACACGAGAGACCCTTCGGGGTCTCTTTTTTTATGTGCACACCTAAATATTAATGCAGAATAGGTAACAGCCATGAACGGCAGACTTACTAAAGTCGATATGACCTCCAAACTCATGCAGCTCAAGAGAGAGTTACACTACAAGTGTGAGATCGGAGAGAAAGGAGAGTGGGAATGTAGAGGTGCAGACGAGTATTTAAACCGCACACTTGACATACTAGACGAATTTTGGATGTAGTGTTATAATATGGTACATGACAGAAGAAACAATAAAATCACTATGTTATACGAAGGAAGAAGTTGATGCAATGATCGCTGCTGCTGTAGCAGAAGCACGTGCTATTGATGAAGCATCCATGCGTAAGCATAATAGAGAAGCAACTATCATTAGCATGATTCTTGGATTCACATGTCTAGCATTATTTTTAGATGGCTTACTTCGCATACTTGGTATCGTTCCACCATTCGCAGGTCTTGATGTTAATATCATCGATCAGGTTGTGGAAAGGGTTGAGCAAGATGTACTACCACAGATTGACAAATATAAGGCATATATACCACGTATATAAATATGTTAAGTAAAGACTATAGACTCAGACTGACAGTCATTGCCTGTAAAACTAAACTTAACAGGGAAGTTAGTCTAGAGGATAGGATTTGGGCTCAGAAATTAGTTGAGCATAATAAACACGCCAGAGGAATCTGGGATCGACTAACGTATAAGTATGACAACCTGGAACAAGCAAATAGAGAATAGAAACTTCCTATCTCCGATAGGGTTCAAGTTTGCTCTCGCAAAATATCCAAAGGTATCTTACTTTTGTCAGACTGCTAACATACCTAGCATGAATCTTAGTATTCAGCAGCAGTCTACACCATTTAGATCACTACCATTAGAAGGTTTCATTGAGTATGACCCATTAACTTTGTCATTTCTTGTAGATGAAAACCTAGAAAACTATTTGATATTACATAACTGGATACGTGCATTAGGTACTCCTGATAGCACTATTGAGAGAAGCGAGTTTGTAAATAAGATGCAGCAGATGTTTGGTAACAAGGATCTATATGCTGATGCTACATTAATGGTATTGAATAGTAACTTTAATCATAACTTTGATGTAGTATTTGAAGACCTTATACCTATAAGCTTGAATGCATTAGAGTTTAATGCTACAGTAGATGGCACAGAGTATGCTATGGCAACAGTATCATTCAGATACCTTGCATATCAAATCAGATCTAAGGAAGATACTAAACGTAATAAGCAGTTGGAATAAATGACATTACATTATGAGGAATGCCCTGCATTCCCAGTAAGATTCTTTAAGTTTCACGCACCTGAAGATCTAACTGATGATACCCTTGAAAAATTAAAAAAAGTAAATTTCAAGAGACTCAATGAGCCTGCTGGTGTTGGCACTAGTGTTCAGTTACAGACCAGACCAGAGTTTGTTAGGTTACATAAGTGGTTTCAAAGTTGTATTGATTCCATTCATAAGAATGAAGGGTATCACTGTGATAGATTAGTAGTTAATAAGTCTTGGGGTAATAGATCTGATGCTAAGACAGGAGATAGACATGACTATCATCGTCATCCTATGTCATATCTTAGTGGTATATTTTATCTTACTAAAGGAGCACCCACTATATTCTTAGATCCTGTAAAGGATAGAGAGTGGGGTCAATTTCATTTGGATGGTTATCCTGATAAGGACTGTAAACTATTCTCACACCTAGGTCCAGGTGGTCTGATGGTGTTTCCTAGTTATGTTATTCATGGGTCAGAGCCAAACTATGATGATGTAGATAGGTATAGCATAGCATTCAATACATTTCCTCAAGGTAATTACCATTCAACTGGTCAGGAGGGGGAGTATATGGTTAATGTAACAGTGAATAATGTTGGTGATTATCTATGAATTTACAGAAGATTGAGGAGTTATGGGCAAAGGATGCTGAGGCATTCTTTGATCACCGAGAGTTACCTGAGTTGCTTGCCAACGATAGTATGGAAACTCCTAGACTCCATGCAAAATACTTGCAACTATACAATGAATTTAAACTTATGATGTCTGATGCACAGACAAAGTATAATAAGATGTATAAAGAGAAGTGGTTATATTATAATGGGAAGGCACCATCCTCTGTATACGCAGAGAAACCATTTGATCTTAAGGTATTGAAGGGAGATCTTGACATGTTCATTGATAGTGATGATGAGGTATGCCGAGCTAAGCAGAAAATAGACTACCTTGAAACTTGTATAAATTCTATTGATAGGATACTTAAGGAGATCCACAATAGAGGATTTGCTATCAAGAACACTATCGAAATTGTAAAGTATTATGGGATTCGATGACCACCATCATAAAGAAGAACGAGATCTTCCTGAAGGTGGAGGCAGAACCTCATCTTCATAAGGAATTAAGTGAGCATTTTCAGTTTGAAGTGCCTGGTGCTAAGTTTATGCCAGCAGTCAAACGAAGATACTGGGATGGAAAGATAAGACTCTACTCACCTGGTACTGGTGAGATATATGTTGGACTATATGACTACCTTACTGACTACCTAGAGCAACATGGGTATGATTATGAGGTTAAGGAAGATAAATACTTTGGTAGACCAAATGAGGTTGAAGAGTATGTCACACCTGAAGGCACAGCGGCTTTTGTTCGTGCTCTTAGGCTCCCCTTTAAAGCAAGAGATTACCAGCTTAAAGGAATTTACTCTGCGATTAAATTTCGTCGCAAGCTTTTACTATCCCCCACGGGCTCGGGAAAATCATTAATAATATATGCATTGGTGCGTTGGCACCTATTAAAGAAGAGAGAAATATTAATTATCGTCCCTACTGTCTCTCTTGTAGAACAGTTGTATAAGGATTTTATAGATTATGGTTGGAATGTCAGGCAGGTTCATAAGATCATGGGTGGTGAAGAGAAATATGTAGACCAACCTGTAGTTATAAGCACGTGGCAGAGTATATACAAGGAGCCTAAAAGATTCTTTGAAAGGTTTGACGTTATTATAGGTGATGAAGCACACCAATACAAGGCTAAGAGTCTTACAGGTATCCTCACCAAGTGTATGGATGCTAAGTATCGTATTGGTTTGACTGGTACTCTAGATGGTATGGAAGCACACCAACTAGTATTAGAAGGATTGTTTGGTAGGGTTGATAGGGTAACCAAGACAGCTGACTTGATGAAGAAGGGACACCTAACAAAGTTGAAGGTGCGGGTTGTACTACTTCGACATGGTTGGGTACCCTTTGATCATTATCAACAGGAGATGGATTTCTTATGCATGCACACTAGACGTAGCAACTTTATTTGTAACCTAGCATTAGATTTAAAGGGTAATACTCTTGTCCTTTTTAACTACATCGAGAAGCATGGAGAACCTCTGTGGGAAATCATAAATAATAAGGTAAGTAAAGATCGTAAGATCTTCTTCATACACGGTGGTGTTGATGCTGTTGAGAGGGAAGAAGCACGTAGTATATGCGAACGTGAAAAAGATGCTATAATATTAGCATCGTATGGAACCTTCTCCACTGGTATTAACATTAAGAATCTTCATAATGTAATCTTCGCATCTCCTAGTAAGTCTAGGGTGAGGAATCTTCAGTCAATCGGAAGGGTATTACGAAAAGGTGATAACAAAGCACAGGCAACGTTGTATGACATTGCTGATGACTGCTCTAAAGATCACCAGTATAATTATACTCTTAGACATCTTGCCGAAAGGATCAAGATATATGATGAAGAGAGTTTCGATTATGAAATAACCAAAGTTAATCTTAAAAGATGATCAACTACATCAGACATGAGCAAGAATTCTTCGGTGTTATTAAACTGAAGTCAGGGGAAACCATTCTTGGTTCCATGATTGCTACAAAAGAAGACGATTCTCCAGACAAGACTGTCTTTTATATTCAAGACCCTGCGTCACCTCACCAGCATAACGTTGAGAAGGATGGTCAACCTGGTATGGCAGTTGGTTTACTGAAATGGATGATGTTTTCTGATGAAGAATTCTATATGGTTAATGAAGATGATGTTGTCACCGTGGCACCCATGTCAATGGAGTCTGTGCTCATGTATAAAATGTGGGTAAGGAAAGAGAAGGGTGGTAACAAGCAAGAAGTAGAGATTCCAATCAATAAAAATATGGGACTTGTCGGTCAAGTATCTAGTTTCAGAGGACAATTAGAAGACTTCTGGAAACGTACAAACATTGACAATAAGTAAACTTTACTATACAATATGTGAAGGTGAGACAATTATATGGCAGCCGTGGCACGTAAACAAAAACAACACTATGTAGATAACAAAAAGTTTCTTGAAGAGATCACCAAGTATCGTCAAGCAGTAGATGAAGCTCGGGCATTGGATAAAGAAAAACCAAGGATTACACACTACCTTGCTGAATGTTTCTTAAAGATTGCTACACATTTATCATACAGACCTAACTTCATTAACTACATGTATAAAGAGGATATGATCTCCGATGGTGTGGAGAATTGTGTCCAGTATATCGATAACTTTGATCCTGCTAAGTCAAAGAATCCTTTCGCTTATTTCACACAAATAATTTACTACGCATTTCTTAGACGTATTGCTAAAGAGAAGCGTCAGATGGATATAAGAGACAAATTAATCGAGAAGAGTGGGTATGAACAAGTCTTCCATTCAGATAGCAAGGAAGATCACTCTGAGATGAATAGCATTAAGGGACGTATAGAAACTAATATGAGAGGATAATGAAAGATTTATGGGCTGGTTATAGATCAGCAGTCTTTGATGTCTTCCCTGACTTAAAATTTGAATCCAACCATGCAACGTGGGAGAATAAGAAAGGCACTAAACTAACTGCTGACTTATACAGTGGTAAGTATTTCCTAAAATCTAGGCATGTAGATATATGGGACGGTAAGAAGCTTAATATACACAACAATATAATATATCCTAAGACACCAAAGGTAGGAGATGAGATAGTCCCTTGCTTTGGTATGGACTTGATGGGATTTAGTGACAAGAAAGTTATAATAGTATTTGATTTCCAACATCCGACAGAGAATTATCTGTTAGACGTGCCACCATTACCTAAGACAACAGAGAAGTATCGTTTCTTTGAACCAGGTAATCATTTCTCTAACAATATATTCGTAAGACATTGTGAAGCAAAGTTTGTTGATACATACTTACCTACATTCAAATATTATTTGTCACTCTATAAGGAGATGATAGACAGGACTAAACCTACTGGTATGGATGGTCAATACTATCATGATTTTGATAAGTATATGATAAGATTAGATCCTATCTCAGGGTATCTGGGTAGTGCCTTTGGTAAAGAAGAATCAGAGAAGATAATTAAAGAATTCTTTTTCAGTTATGCGTGATTTTGTAGAAGATGTAGCAGTCCTATTGTCCTATGCTATGCAGGATCTACCTGGTGTAGAGAAGGTTGATAGTCCTATGAAGGAGGTCAAGAAGGATGGGTTAATAATTAAGAATACAGTGTATAAATCTCCTGTCTTGAGGAAGATGCACCTTGAGTTGGCAGAGATTAATGAGATGAGGATACTACATTGTGTATTGTTTCCCGATCCTCATTACCCTCTACCTATTTTTGGGTGTGATATAGTTGCTAATAAAGATCAAGTCACTGCTGCTATCGTTGATGTGTCTCCTGTGCATGGAGTCCCAGATAATTTCTGGAGTGGTATAAGAGAAGTAAGTAATGATTATCATTTTGAGGGTAAGAGACCTCTACCACTATGGGGTGATGAAATCTTCTCACCATACTGTAAGTTTACAAAGTTGAAAGAGGAGATAGATATAGCAAACTTCTATTGTGTTATACTTCATTACCTTACCTTCTTTAAAGAGGGTGTGTTAGACTCTGAGAAGGATACCTTCTGGGTTAATGTAATGAAGAGACTGGATGATCAGATCTGGTATTGCAAACAGCAGAAGAGAAACGATAAGACACGTGGAATATTAAAGCAATGGTTTGATGAAGCCTTTGCAGACATGTATATGAATGAGGTATTATTCGATGAACCGAAAATTACATAATCTATTTTCTATACCTGTATGGCAGGGACATATAGATCCTCCCGAAGGTCTGCATGAAATGTTGCAAGAGAAGTATAAGCAATGTAATAAGGCAGCATGGGCAAGGGAGTCTAACTTATCTACTGGTGAGTTGGGTATGGATCTCATGATGGAACCTCTAGTTGCTAAAGTTATAGAGGATATGATGGGTGCTGTGATAGAGTATTGGGATCAACATCTTATGTTTGCACCTGCTCAAATAGAACCTACTTCATGTTGGTCTAACCTGCATCAGGAAGGTGACACCACTGGAGAGCATTCACATTCTAGTGGTCAGTTTGGTTGTCATATAGCATCCGTATACTATCTGGAGAAGGGTATTGATGGTGGTCACATTCAACTCTGTGATCCATTAGATTACATTCGTAGGTTGACCCCCTTGTCAAAAGACTGGAGAGAGTCTATAATATCTGAGACGCTACCAACTAAAACAGGAGACTTTATATTATTTCCTGGTTGGATACGACATCGCACACTACCTGCGACTGGTCAAAGGCAAGCAATAAGCATAAACTTTAACGGAAATTTAGTATGAAGGTACTCCTAATAACTGATCAGCATTTCGGTGTGCGAAATGATAATCTGCATTATGTTGAGAGGTATCGTAAGTTTTATACTGAGGTAGTCCTACCTAAAATTGATGAAGAAGGTATCACAGAGGTATTATGTCTAGGTGATACGTTTGATAGAAGAAAGGGAGTTAACTTCGCTTCCTTAGAGGCAGCAAAGGAAATGTGGTTCCGACCTCTAGAAGAGAGAGGAGTTAAAATGACGATGCTGTTAGGAAATCATGACATCTATTTCAAGAATACTCTCCGTGTTAATTCTCCTGAGCTTCTCCTTGGGGAGTTTAATAATATTGAGATCATTTATTGTCCAGGTGAGAGGGTTGTAGGTGGTAAGAAGATGATGCTTGTCCCTTGGATCTGTGATGAGAATAGGGAAGCAACATGGGAAGCAATACAGGATACAGATGCTGACTACTGTATGGGACACTTTGAATTGAATGGATTCGATCCCATACCTGGATATACTATGACACATGGTGATGACCCTACACCATTTAAAAAATTTAATATGGTATGCACTGGTCACTATCATGTCAAGAGCACCAAGGCAAACATCAGTTACCTAGGTAATCCATGTCAATTATACTGGAATGACTACGGTCAGAAAAGAGGGTTTCACATTCTAAATACTAGAGGTAAAGGTAGTCTTAAATTTTTTGAGAATCCTTTCAATACATTCCATAAAATATACTATACAGATGAGACATCTTTGTCTCCATTAGATATTAAAAACCTTGACGGAATGTATGTAAAGGTTATAGTAGAAGAGAAAAAGGATCAACTTAAATTTGATAGTCTAGTCCGTAGGTTACAAGCTGCTGACCTAGCAGACCTTAAGATCATAGAGGACATGGCATATGAATTGGATGATGTAGATAATGACGTGGAGATAGAAGATACTTTGACAATACTAGAGCAATGTGTTTCTGACTTTGAAAATAAGGAAGGAATATTTAAGATACTTAAGTCCTTATACATGGAGGCATCAGATGTTTGTGCTACTTGACAAGAAGACAGGTGGTGTATATGCTGTAAGAGATGACAACCATACCGAGCGTGTGGTACAGATATTTCTTGACAAGGATGATGCTGTACGTTATTATGATATGCTGAAAGCTGATAACTATCCAAGAAAACTATCTGTCCAAGAGATAGAAGAGGAACAAGTGAAGGAAAACTGTACAATGCATGGATATGCATTCAGTTTCATCAGACCAGACGACTTTGTTATACCCCCACCACAAGATTGAATGATCATTTTTGAAAAGATTCGTTGGAAGAATTTCTTATCAACAGGAAACTCTTTCACAGAGGTGAATATTACTGATGCTCAATCCCACTTAGTAGTGGGTGCTAATGGTGCAGGTAAATCTACTATGTTAGATGCCCTGTGCTTTGTTTTGTTCAACAAACCATTCAGAAAGATCAGTAAGAGTCAGTTAGTTAATAGTATTAATGAAAGAGAGACAGCAGTAGAGATTGAATTCCGCATAGGCGGTACAAATTATCATGTAATCAGAGGTATTAAACCAAATGTATTTGAAATTTATAGAAACGGTAACCTCCTCGATCAGGACGCTGCTCAGAAGGACACCCAAAAATACTTGGAGCAATCAATCCTCAAGTTTAACTTCAAATCATTTACACAAGTCGTCATCCTCGGATCATCCACATTTGTCCCATTCATGCAACTCGGAGCAAGTGTCAGGAGAGAAGTTATCGAAGATCTACTCGACATCCAGATCTTCTCAAGAATGAATAACATCCTTAAGGATCGTATGAAAGATGCGAGAGATACCCTTAAGGACTGTGAGCACAAGTTAGCGATGTCCGAGAAGGATGTCATGCTACAGAAGAAGACCATTGAACAGATGGAAAAGATGTCTGCAAAGCATACAGATAAGATGCAAGCAAGAATTACAGAGATTGATGGTAAGGTTCAAGAAAACTATGAAGATATAGAAGAATACACCAAGAAGATCTCTCGAATGCAAGACATACAAGAGAAGTATGATGAGATGAAAGACATGAGAGTTAAGATTCAGAGCAATCTTGACAAGGCAGAGAAGGATTTAAAGTTTTATTGGGAGCATGACGAGTGTCCTACCTGTAATCAGGTAGTATCAGACAAAACAGCACTGATTGATGGTGCATCAGCAAGGAAGGAAAGATTTTTAAATGGTTTGAATGTCATTACTGACTCACTTAACAGAGGAAACAAGCAGATTAAGGAGTTAAAGGAGTATGCAGACAAGATTAATGCTAGTAATCATGAAGTAAAGGCACTAACAGATGAGAGAAATAGATTGTTTAAGGATATCAATAGAGAGACACCTAATATAGATTTTGAGAAGCAAGTATTAAAGGACTATAGGGAGCATAACCTGGCCATTTCTATTGAATGTTCAGAAGTTAACAAGGACCATGACAATTTAAAGGTGGTTGGTACCTTACTGAGGGATTCTGGTATAAAAAGTAAGATCATTAGCAAGTTTGTACCAATTATTAACAAATCTATAAATAAATACTTACAAAAGATGGATACTTATTTTAACTTCACATTAGACGATGAGTTTAATGAGGTTATTAAGTCCAGATATCGAGATGACTTCTCCTATGCATCCTTTTCAGAGGGTGAGAAGCAAAAGATTGACTTATCACTGCTCTTCACATGGAGAGACATTGCTAAACTCAAAAACTCTGCTGCTACCAACCTCCTCATACTAGATGAGGTGTTTGATTCCTCTCTGGATGACCAAGCAACTGACGAATTACTCAAGATTCTGAGGGGATTGGGG
>Ga0207993_1000313_pt1 | contig 19486 bp, 11 predicted proteins | sample ETN01SmetaG_2_FD_185791 | JGI IMG/M metagenome (GOLD analysis project Ga0207993, IMG submission 185791) | Marine microbial and viral communities from oxygen minimum zone, Eastern Pacific Ocean - ETNP2014F12-01SV265 (SPAdes) (version 2) | ecosystem: Environmental > Aquatic > Marine > Oceanic ...
CATATCCGATAGCCTCTTTTTGTTGTTCAGGTAATTCGGGGCAAAGATGGGGGATAATACTGTTATAACAAGCTAAGATACTGTGCTTACTCTTTACTCTGAATGCTTCGCCATTTTTGACATAATTTACATACACGCTTCCATTGCCATCCTCTTTGACGCCGACAACTGTACTATTCAACCTCAGGCGAACTGAATGTTCATGATGATCAAGTTTTTCATAGTTAAATACACTGGTTGATATGTTATCAAAACTGACACTATCGGTTGTTACGGCTGGTATTAATTTTTTGACCAGTAACCTTGCAACAGAGGCATTGCCATCTGGAAAATATAAAGATTCACTATCATCCAATTTCTGCAAAATATATTTAAAAATCTTAGCCGCGCTTCCCATAGACTGGAGGCCAGGAGCACCAAGGGATATTGCATCCATGATATTTACATGTTTTCCATCAACACCCCATAAAAGCCTAATCATTGAGTAAAAAATATTTGCAGTATCTTCTCTCAAGCCTACTCTCGATGTTAAAAATTCGTGATAGCTTGTTGAATAAATATACTCGTGCTGCTGAAAAAGTGTCATATCATCAAGGTAATCTAATTCTCCTGAAATAAATTCGATCAATTTTTGTTTCTCATTAGAATCAATGTTTAAAGATTCAATTGTGGCTTCAATATCCCCTATTCCTTGTGTGGTTAAGATCCAGTTACCTTGAGAGATAACATGACCATCTGATCCAGGAATTGCGAGAACATTATTTGCTGAAGGATTTGACATGGGAAAATCGTCACTAATATTTTTCCTCATTAAATCAAGGTTGATACCCAGATCTTTCAATAAACTTTTTGCTATTTGGCTATAATCAGAAGGATTGTCGAGATTGACTGATCCTCCCAGTCCCAGATATCTCTTCCCTTCTTGCTCAAACTCATTTCTTTTTGCATGTCCGCCAAAATCATCATGATTATCAAGTAAAAGAATTCTTGATTTAGACCCCTTCTTATCCTGATAAAATTTTGCAGCAGCAAGTCCACTTATCCCAGCTCCCACAATGACTAGATCATACTCTTCATCAAGCTCTACATAGGAAGAAGGTTTCTGGTTGCCCCATGCCAATGCATGTGCAACCTCATAAGAACCGTCGTGACTACCGCGCATACCGCTAAGCATAGGTGGGTAATCTGTGAACGATTTATTGGATTCCTCATGAAAAATTCCATCTTTACCAAATAATTTCTGATACCCAAGCGAATTGATACCAGTGCTGACTAGAATGCCATTGCAAAAATCACGTCTTGAGATTCTTTTACTCATTACTAATTCCCCCCTCAATGATTAGAATATCACACTCTCTCAATCTGACCAGGAACTGAATATTTGGCCCAGTTATAGGCAACTATACCTGAAAGAATGTTCGCTATCGCATAAGAAAGATAAATACCACCTATACCCAAAAAATACTGTAAAAAATATGCCATAGGTACATAAATGACTATCATTCTGATCAGGCTTATCGCGACAGCAGGAACTGGTTTTCCCATACCATTGAATGCGGCATTCATGGTCATCACAACACCATATGCACCATAACTTATCGGTGCTATCAATAAAAATAAAGAAGCTGACTTAATAACAGTTACGTTTTGACTAAAAAGTAATGGGAGCGAATTCCTAAAAGCGATAAGAAAATAAGAAAATATCAGCCCAAAAATCAAACAGAAGACTGAACATTGCTTTAATGCTAAATATATCCTTTCTGCTTTTTTTGCTGATAAATTTTGACCAACAAAAGGACCAATTATCGCGGAGAGAGAATAAAACATAACTAATACCACTGACTCTATTCTGCTCGCAACACCGAATCCAGCAACAGCCTCAGGTCCATATTTTGCAAGCATGGCCGTAATAATTGCTGTCGCAATTGGGATGATCGTGTTGGTCGCTGCTGCAGGTATCCCAACATGAAGAATGTCTATCCATGATGATTTCATCTCAGAAAGAGTGGGTTTTTCATAACTCAACATATTTAAACGTTGATTCATGAAATATATTGTTCCCAGAAATATGGCGCCCCTTGCAATCAGAGCTGCCATAGCAGCTCCCTTCAAACCCATAGCAGGAATGGGCCCTAAACCAAAAATCATAATCGGATCAATAATGATATTCGCAATAGAAGCAATGATCATTAACAAACTTGGAAGACGTGTGTCACCAGTCGCTCTCATACTGCTCATTCCAACCATACCAACAACAACAAAAGGAACACCTAAATACAATATCTCCATGTATCCTCTTATAAGAGGTATCATTTCTTTTGGAGCGCCAAGGGATAAGAACAAACTGTCAATCGTCAGTATTCCCAGAAAGCTGATACTTCCTGTAATAATGAAAGAGAGCAATAAACTGTCTGTGGCTAATCTCGCTGCTCTGATTGAATCATTTGCACCAATAGCTCTAGCTACGACAGAAGAGGTTCCTGCCCCTAGGCCAATCGCGACACTCATTACTATCATCAGTATTGGATAAGCAAAACTCAAAGCTGCTAATTCCCAGTCACCTACCATTCCAATGAAAAAAGCATCGGCAAATCCTTGCAACATCATTGTGAAAACACCAAAAAAAACTGGTATTGTCATGTCAATTAGATGTTTTCCGACTGGTCCTTTTGTGAGGCGAGCTTGATGAGCTGACATTTTTTCCAAATTATTGAGCAGTGTTTATAGAGAAAAACATTATAACTTTATCCATGATGAAAGAATTAAAAAAAAGAGTTTAAAAATAATTGTGAGTAAATTTTATCTTTTTTACTTCAAAAAACTGATTATGCTTTTTGCGGCTTCTCGTCCCTCAAAAACAGCAGTCACAACCAGATCTGAGCCTCGAACAATATCTCCTCCAGCAAACACCTTCATATTGGTTGTTTGAAATGGCAGGTTTTCTTCAGATGCGACATCTATACATCCATAGTCATTTATTTTAATAGCATTTTCAGAGACCCAATCCGGAGCATCTGGCAAATAACCAAATGCAACAATGACAGCATTTGCTTCAATTATTTCTTCTGAGCCCTGAATTATTTTAGGTGCACGTCTTCCACTTTCATCAGGTGGTCCTAGCTCAGTAGAAGCAAGCTTAACCCCTGTCACACAATCTGTTCCAATGATTTCAAGTGGCTGCTTGTTGAATAAGAAGCTGACCCCTTCTTCTTTACTATTGGAAACCTCACGTCGCGATCCAGGCATGTTCTCTTCGTTTCTTCTGTATACACAATTCACTTTTGAGGCTCCTTGTCTTATTGCCGTTCTGTTGCAGTCCATACCTGTATCACCTCCACCAAGAACAACCACATTCTTTTTTTTCAGATCAACATATGGATTTTCACTGTCAGAAATGCCTAACTCTTCATTTACATTACCAATTAAATAAGGCAGAGCTTTATAAACTCCTTTCAGGTTCTCTCCTTTAAATCCTCCACTTATCTCCTTATAGGTTCCTGTTCCAATGAAAACCGCATCATACTCATCATAAATTGATGAAAAACTCCTGTCTGTTCCAACATAAGTGCTCAGTACAAACTCGACTCCCATTCCTTCAAGTAGATGTCTTCGTGTTTTGACAACATCTTTGTTTAACTTAAAAGGAGGTATTCCAAATGTTAACAAACCGCCTATTTCCGGATAAGCATCAAAAACAACGGGTCTTATACCGGCCCTCGCTAGTACATCTGCAGCTGATAATCCAGCTGGACCAGCTCCAATGATTGCTACTTTTTTACCTGTGTCTTTTACATGGTCCATATTAGGACGCCAACCCTGCTTGATAGCTTCGTCTGTTATGTATTTTTCAATATTGCCAATACTGACAGCTCCAACTCCATTATTAAGTGTGCATGCATCCTCACATAATCTATCTTGAGGGCAAACTCTTCCACATATCTCGGGGAGCGAATTTGTCTGATGAGATAATTCAGCAGCTTCAAATAGTTTCCCCTCCTCTATCAGTTCAAGCCAGTTTGGGATGTAATTATGAACAGGGCATTTCCATTCACAGTAAGGAATACCACAAGAAATACATCTTCCAGCTTGAGATGCGGCTTCTGCTCCATCATAGGATGCATAAATTTCATCATAGTGCTTAATACGAACCTCAGGTATATCCTTTTCAGGATCCTTGCGGGGTAATTCAAGATATTGAAGTGGATGTTTCGACATTCTGGTTATGCAGCCTCATTAAGTGAAGTGATTAAAGAGCCCAATTCTGCTGCCTTAGGTTTAACAACCCAAAATTTTGAAAGAAAAGACCTAAAATCAAAAAGTATATCCTGCGCCAGTTCACTCTGAGTTTCATTTAAATGCTCACGAAGTAACGCTCTTAGATGATGAGTATGAGCCTCCATGTTTTCAGGTGTTATGCGATGAATATCGATTAACTCATGATTGTAAAGATCCACAAACTTTCTATCGAGATCGAGAACGTATGCAAATCCACCAGTCATTCCAGCTCCAAAATTTAAACCAGTCTGCCCCAGGACAACAACAACTCCACCTGTCATATATTCGCAACAGTGATCACCTGCACCCTCAACAACTGCTGTAGCACCAGAATTCCTTACAGCAAACCTCTCTCCAGCTTGCCCTGATGCGAATAAGTGCCCTCCTGTTGCACCGTATAAACACGTATTTCCAATTATTACAGTATCTTCTGATTTGAAATTTCTAGACTCGGGTGGCCGAATTACGATTCTGCCTCCAGTCATCCCTTTGCCTACATAATCATTTGCGTCTCCCGTAAGACTGATGTTCAGACCAGAAACATTGAAAGCACCTAGACTCTGTCCTGCGGTTCCTGTCAAATTAATCTTAAGAGGAGTATCTGCCATACCATGATTTCCATGCAATCTGGCTATCTCTCCCGATAATCTTGACCCAATAGATCTATTGTAATTCGCGATATTAAAATGAAATTCACCGCCAATTTTATCTTTAATTGAGCTCATTGTCTCTGAGAGCATGGATTCTGCCATTTCTCCCTTGTCATAAGGTTCATTATAGAGGTCTGTACAAAATCTAGGCTTATCTTTAGTTAGGCCGTCTGAATCAATTATCGGTCTAAGATCGAGCGATTGCTGCCTCTTGGTTTCTCCTGGCAACAGCTCTATTAGATCAGTCCTCCCTATAAGATCTTCAAGTTTCTTTGCACCTAATTTTGCTAACCAATATCTTACGTCTTCAGCTATAAATGTAAAAAAATTGATGACCATTTCTGGTAAACCTATGAAATATTCATTTCTTAAGACATTATTTTGTGTGGCTACACCTGTAGCACAATTGTTTAGATGACAAATCCGCAAGTACTTACAACCCAATGCCACCATTGGGCCAGTGCCAAATCCAAAACTCTCAGCGCCAAGCATTGCTGCTTTTACTACATCAAGTCCTGTCTTGAGTCCGCCATCAGTTTGGAGTCTGACCTTGTGTCTCATATTGTTCTTACAAAGCACCTGATGAGTTTCAGACAAACCAAGCTCCCATGGACTGCCCGCATATTTAACTGAACTGAGTGGGCTGGCGCCTGTCCCTCCGTCATACCCTGAAATTGTGATCAAATCAGCATAAGCTTTTACTACCCCAGCAGCTATGGTTCCAACTCCGGGTTCTGCAACTAGCTTTACAGAAATTAATGCCTCTGGATTAACTTGTTTAAGATCAAAAATTAACTGTGATAAATCCTCAATTGAGTATATATCGTGATGTGGTGGCGGAGAGATTAAGCCTACGCCTGGTTTTGCATACCTTAGCTTAGCTATCATCTTATTGACTTTATGTCCTGGTAGTTGTCCACCTTCACCAGGTTTTGCTCCTTGAGCCATTTTTATTTGGATTACCTCTGCATTAACTAGATATTCTGCAGTTACCCCGAATCTACCCGAGGCAATTTGTTTAATTTTTGATCTTCTTTCGTTGTTAAATCTTGAGGGATCCTCTCCTCCTTCACCAGAATTAGACTTACCTCCCAATCTGTTCATACCAATGGCTAACGCCTCATGAGCTTCAGGGGACAAAGCACCCAAAGACATACCTGCGCTGTCAAATCTTTTTATTATGTGGCTTACAGGCTCCACATCCACTTTATCAATCGGACTGCCTATGGGAAGGGGCTTCATGAGGTCTCTCAATGTTGAGACTGGCCTCTGGTCAACTAATTGAGCATATTTTATGTATGTCTCATAGTTGCTTGATTTAACAGCTTGTTGAAGTGTTGAAATAACATCTGGATTATAACAATGATATTCCCCATCATGGACGTATTTATAAAGCCCGCCTTGCGATAATGCTATTTGAGGTGATCTTGAATGAATAGCAAGCTCCCTTTGATCTTCCTCAAGATCTGAAAATCGTGCTCCCTGTATTCGGCTTACTGTCCCTATAAAACAGCGATTAATGATTTCATCATGCAACCCAATTATCTCAAATAATTGAGCCCCTCTATAACTTGCAATTGAAGAGATACCCATTTTTGACATGATTTTAAATAAACCTTTTCTAATACCTCGTCGAAAACTTCTGCCCAACTGTTGAGATCTATCTACACTTCCTTTCCTAGCCAGATCATGCAAACTTTGATACACCAGGTATGGATAAACAGCAGTCGCGCCATATCCAATTAAACATGCGAAATGATGAGAGTCTCGGGCAACTCCAGTTTCTACAATAATATTGGTTCTGGAACGTAATCCCAACCTAACCAAATGATGGTGAATGGCACCCGTCGCGAGAAGCGCGTGAGCGGGAATCATATTAGATTTGATATACCGATCACTAAGTAGTATGAAGGCTTTCTTAGCTCTTACAGCTTCTTCAGCTTCTGAACACATTCGTTTTAGAGCAGAAACCAGATCATTGGATTCATGATAATTTAAATCTATGAAGGCATGATGATCACCGTAAAAGTCAGGTGACATTAATTGCCTGAGTTTTTGTTGAGATAAAACGGGCGAATTAATAATAACTTGCTTCGCATCTTCAGCTTTTATATCAAACAACTCTCCACTTACACCTATATTTGTCTGCAAAGTCATAACCACACGTTCCCTCAAAGAATCAATTGGTGGATTTGTTACTTGTGCAAATTGTTGTCTGAAATAATCAAATGGAGATCTGATTTTTTTTGACAATACAGGCATTGGTGTATCGTCTCCCATAGAGCCCACTGGCTCTTGCTCGGTAACTGCGAGAAAACTGATGACCTCCTTGAGTTCCTCTCTAGTCAAATTAAACATCTTTTGATATGAAACCAGGGTCTCTTTATCCATTGGCTCAGCTGCGATCTTTCTATCAATTAGCTGGGAATCGAGATATCTAAATCCGTCTCGCAACCATTTTTTGTAGGGTGCGCCACTTTTGAGCTTGTGGTGTATCTCGTCATTATTCAGTATGCGAGCCTCATAGAAATCCACGGCGATCATTTCTCCCGGGCCTAATCTACCTTTTTGTATCACATCTTCTTCTGGATAGTCGTACACCCCTATCTCTGATGCTATGGTGATATTCCTATCCTTTGTTAATACATACCTAGAAGGCCTCAGACCATTTCGATCAAGACTGCAGGCAGCATATCTGCCGTCCATTAATACAATTCCAGCCGGGCCATCCCATGGTTCCATATGACAGGAATAGAACTCATAAAAGGCTTTTATATCCGAATCCATCATTTCGTTAGCTTGCCATGCTGGCGGCATAAGAATTTTCATTGCTTGAATTATACTCATGCCAGAGATTTGCATTAGTTCAAGCATATTGTCTAACGACATGGAGTCAGAACCGTAAGAAGAAATAATTGGTTGAATATCTGAAATATCACCCAGTAAATCCGACTGAAGATATTTCTTTCTTGCTTCAGCCCAAAACCGGTTTCCCTGAATAGTGTTTATCTCGCCATTATGCGCCAAATATCTAAAAGGTTGCGCAAGTCTCCACTCAGGAAGTGTATTTGTAGAAAATCGCTGATGGAATACACATGCTGATGTTTCCATATTTTTATTTTTCAGATCCAAAAAGAATTCAGGCAAAGCTTCTGGCATTACCATCCCTTTATAATTTATTGTTTCTGAAGATAAGCTCAAAATATAGGAACACTCATCAACCTGAGTCAATTCTTGTTCAGCTCGCTTTCTCGCTAAAAATAATTTTCGATTAAAAGCGCCTCTAGACATTTCATCTTTACAGCTGACAAAAATTTGCTCTACAAATGGAAGAGTATTTTTTGCAACTTCACCGCAAGCACTCTCATTAACAGGAACCTCTCTCCATCCTGATAAGGTTAGTCCCTCTTTTTCAATGCAACTTTGAATAATAGATTTTGTTTTCTCTCTTTTTTGCAGATCGGTGTTTAAAAAAATATTACCGACTGCATATTTTTCGGAGAGTGTGATATTGAGTGTTCTTGCAATTTCTGAAAAGAAAGATTTTGGTAATTTTAGCAGAACACCGCAGCCATCTCCTGATTTGCCATCAACCGAAATAGCACCCCTATGAGTCAGTCTTTTTAGTGATTCAATAGCAGTGTCAATTATTTGATGGTTTGGTTTATTATCGATATTTGCAATTAAACCGAAGCCACAGCTGTCACGCTCAAATGAGGGATCATAAAGACCTTGTGTATATTTTTTAGCCAAATCTCCTCCTGAGTGAATAACGATCCATAATTCCCAACCAATTAAATTTTGTCGCAAACAACTGAAAGTTGAGTGACACGTCTAAGATTTTTCAAAAATTTGAAAAGATACTTTGCGGTTTTGTTACTCTCGAAATGAGAGACACTAAGTATATGATATATCTAACTTTAATTCCAGTATGGATAATAATTATAAAATTTTAGATATTTTACTTAGCCTTCTTGTGAGTAGAATTGCAGCTACGGATAAGCCCAAAACGAAGCCTAGCCAGATATAGCTCGGGGGTAAACGATATACGATTCCGAGAAGATACGAGAGTGGAAAAGCTAACACCCAGTATGAAAACAAATTAACAATCATCGGAATTTTAGTGTCTTTATAGCCTCTCAGTGCGCCCGCTGCTCCAATCTGAATACCATCAACAATTTGAAATACTGCAGCAACCAATAAGAGGCTCATGGCTAGATCTTTAATCTCAATATTACCTGTATATATATCTATAATACTTCCTCTTAGTAGAAGCAATATACACGATGAGATCAGCATGAATAAGCCACATATAAATACACCGGTTAATGCATAATCCCTTGCTTTTACCCTATCTGCTTCTCCGAGAGATTGGCCTACTTTTACTGTAGTAGCAGCACTTATTGCAAGTGGGACCATGAATGTTACGGTAATTACGTTCAATGCAATCTGATTAGCACTTGTGATGATTGCCCCTAAAGTTCCTATCATTATAGACACCGCTGAGAATAAGCCAGCTTCAGCAGTTACAGAAATTGATATTGGTATCCCGAGCTTCAGAATTTCACGCATTATCTTACCGCGAAAGGCAGATGCTCGTTCAAATATCATAAGTTTTTTATAACGTTTATTTAAATAAAAATAAGAAGAAAGATAAATAAAAACCAACCACATGGATATCGCACTTGCTAAGCCGCAGCCAAGCACACCTAATTTTGGTGCTCCAAAATTACCAAAAATTAAAATGTAATTTAGAAGAATATTGAGGATTAGGGCGATTATTGATGAATACATTACAGGCCTAGTGAAACCAATGCCTTCTGTCGTGTAACGAAAGACAAGAAACAAGAAGATGCCAGGTGCTCCATAAATAATGGCATCTAAGAATTCGACGACTAAATATCTAAATTCGATGTCTATACCGACAATCTCCAAGAGTAATGGAAGTGAGAGCTTGATAATAATTACAATTGTTACTCCAATAATCAGACTCATTAAACATGCTTGCCGAGTGTATCTGCCAATCATTTGTTCTTTTCTTTCTCCAAATATTCTGGCTACTATTGGCGAAAGCGCCATCATCAGACCGTTGTATGCTTGAAAAATTAAGAACCAAATGCTTCCACCTACAGCAACTGCGGCAAGTTCTTTTGAACCGAGCTGACTTGACATCAGAGCGTCTGTAACTTGGATACCTGCAATGGCCAAGTTATTCGCTATGAGTGGTGCCGCTAATTTCAGTAATGAGAATATATTTTTAAATTTTATTGATTGCATATTTTTAAAAAAAGAGGGCAGGATATTTAATTTAAAAAATCACCGCATAAGATTGAGAAATATTATCGTATAATAATGATAGCTTTTATTATGAATGATTTTTACTGATTTTAAGGATAGACCTTATGTTAAATGATGGACAAGCAAAGAAAGTAGGTGTGATTGGCGGCGCAAGAATACCATTCTGCAGAGCAAACACCGCTTATAAGAATTCGACAAATCAAAAGATGATGACCGCTTCACTCAAAGCAATTGTAAAAAAATATAATTTAAAAGATAAAGTTTTAGGTGATGTAGCTCTGGGGGCTGTTATAAAACATTCAAGTGACTGGAATCTTGCAAGAGAGTGTGTCATTGATTCGGGTCTATCTATAAAAACCCCGGGTGTTGATATGCAACGTGCCTGTGGAACTGGATTGGAAACAATAATGAATATTGTTAACAAAATCTCATTAGGTCAGATAGATTCTGGTATTGGTGGAGGTGTTGACTCCATTAGTGATGCACCAATTGTTTATAGTGATAAATTAAGAAAAATACTACTCAATAGTTTTTATGGAAGATCAATAGCTCAAAAATTCAAACCTTGGTTAAATTTAAGGCCAAGTTTTCTCAAACCAAAATTACCAGGGGTAGAAGAGCCTAGAACAGGTTTATCTATGGGCGAAAGCACTGAAATTATTGCTAAAGAATATGGTATATCAAGAAAATCTCAGGACCTTCTTGCGCTTGAAAGTCATATCAATGCAAGCAAAGCATACGATTCAGGATTTTATGATGAACTGGTGATTCCTTTTGAAGGAGTAAACAAGGATAATATTATCCGCTCGGATTCATCAATTGAGAAATTAAACTCTCTTAAGACAGTTTTCGATAAAGGCCCTAATGCATCCATGACACCTGGTAATAGCACCTCTTTGACAGATGGCTCAGCAGCGGTCTTATTGTCCAATGATGCTTGGGCCGAGAGGAATGGCTTAGAAATTGAATCCTATATCTCAAATTTTGAAATATCCGCGGTGGACTATATAGATGAAGAAGGTTTACTTATGGCGCCTGCATATGCTGTTTCTGAGATGCTAAAAAAAGCAAATATAGAGTTACAAGATTTTGACTTCTATGAGATCCATGAAGCCTTTGCTGCACAGACACTTGCAACGATTGGGGCATGGGAATCTGAAGAGTTTTGTCAAACAAAACTAGGAAGAAATAAAGCAATGGGAAGCTTTGACCATAAAAAACTAAATATTAAAGGTGGAAGTCTTGCAATAGGTCATCCATTTGCAGCTACAGGAGCAAGGATAGTAGCGACCATGTCAAAGCTACTCAGGGAAAAAGGCAAAGGAAGAGGATTAATTTCAATCTGCACTGCTGGTGGTATGGGTGTAACAGCAATAATGGAAAGATAGATAAAAAGCGACAATAATCATTAATACTTTTCGCAGCATAATCACAGACATTAATTCATTTTTATGGAATGAGTATTGGATTATAGTAATTGCAATGACCGGATTTGTTTTTACAATTTGGTCTGGTTTCTCTCAATATAAAATAATCCGTCTTGCACCAAAGATTCTTCGTGGCGATCATAACAATCGAAAAGATAGTGGCATTATCAACCATTTTCAAGCACTCACAACAGCCTTATCAGGAACAGTCGGGCTTGGCAACATCAGTGGAGTTGCACTTGCAATCACACTTGGTGGACCTGGTGCAATTTTTTGGATGTGGATTATTGCCATATTTGGAATGGCAATAAAACTCATTGAGGTGACACTCTCAATGTTATACCGAAACATAGACAATCCAGACAATCCCCATGGTGGGCCAATGTGGGTTGCTGACATTGGTTTTAAAAAAATATTTCCACGGTATTCAAAGTTAGGGAAAATAATCGCTGTTATGTTCTCAGTGAGCATAATCACATCTTCCATAACAGGTGGAAACATGTTTCAAGCCTGGAGCGTTGCTGATGTTACTTATGAGTACTTTGGCGTGGAAGGATGGATTTCAGGTCTATTGATGTCTGTTATTGTGGCAGCCGTTATTTTAGGAGGAATCAAAAGAATAGCTAAGGTAACCTCGATGATCGTCCCGATAATGGTAACCTTGTATATAATAGCCGGAATCTATGTATTGATTGTTAATTTCAGCGATATACCAGAAATGTTTCGTCTCATAGTGGTATCCGCTTTTACCACAAGTGAAGCAAGTGGCGCATTTATCGGCGGAAGCGTTGGAACTGCATTTATGTTTGGAACAAAAAGAGCAATATTTTCCAATGAAGCCGGACAAGGGTCATCACCGATCGTGCATGCTGCAGTCAAGACCAATGAGCCTGCAAGAGAGGGAATAATTGCTGGTATTGAGCCACTGATCGATACCATTGTTGTTTGCACGTTTACAGCCTTAATTATACTTTCTACAGGCATTTGGGATAGGAATGTGGATGTTCAATTTTCCGCTCCACCCAAGATCATAAATCAAGGCGATACTTGGTCATTCTCAGATACTTTACATACAAATAAATCTGGAAAAAAAGGTGACCCTGTCATAATGCATGTCATAGCAGATTTCAACAGAGTCACGGGTCAATACATTCATAAAGTTCCAGGAATAATTATTTCCAAAGATAATTCTTTAGAAATTAAGTGGGATGATTTTAGATCTTCGCAAAAACCAAAAATTCACAGCAAGGGTTATTATTTTGATTATGTTGGTGCCACCCTAACAGCAAAAGCATTTGATGCCGTGAATGTTGGGCTCGGAAAGTGGTTAATTACAATAGCATCTTGGTTTTTTGCAATATCCACAATCATGGCCTGGGGTTATTATGGTGAGCAAGGATTAATCTACCTTTTTGGCGAAAAAAGTGTATTTGTATACAGAATAACCTATTGTTCTCTTATTTTTATTGCAACATTGGGATTTATAGAGACAAGTGTTGATCTGGACAACTTAAGTGGCATTGGTCTTGGTATTATTGTTTACGCTAACCTTCCAATATGTTGGATATTTGGTTATCGAGCAATTAATACATACAAAGAGTACATAAAGAATGAGAGAGCTTAATAGAATTGTAAAAGCCATAATTCAAATATCATTGAAATTTAAATTAATGCAACAACATATCAAAAATGCCTAAACTGATATCTGAAAAAAACTTTTCTCATGGGACACCAAGTTCTGTTGGTATTTTGCTAGTTAATTTAGGCACACCTGAAAATACTAAGACATCGTCAGTCAGAAAGTATCTCAGGCAATTTTTATCTGACCCCAGAGTAATAGAAGTTCCGAAATTGCTATGGTGGTTTATCCTAAATCTCTTTATTCTCCCATTCAGGCCCTCAAAATCTGCTGAGGCTTACAAAGAGATATGGACAGAGGAAGGTTCACCTCTCCTCCTCTACTCAGAGGAAATTACCAAAAAAATTCAGGAAGCTTTTGATGAACGTAACCCTGATATTGACTTTCATGTTGAGCTTGCAATGTCATACGGTCAGCCCTCAATAAAAAGCTCACTAAATAAATTGCGAAAAAAAAATGCAAGAAGGATTCTTTTATTGCCAATGTATCCCCAATATTCCAGCACAACGACTGGCTCTGTATTTGAAAATGTGACAAAAGAACTTTCAAAGCAGCGTTGGATACCAGAATTTAGGCATATAAATCAATATCATGACAACAAAGATTATATTGAGTCAATCTCTGAGAGCATACGAGAATCCTGGAAATTAAATGGACCATGTGACAAATTGCTATTTTCGTTCCATGGCTTACCAAAAAAAATGCTTCTGGAGGGAGATCCATACCACTGTCAATGTTACAAAACAGCACGCTTAATTTCCGAAAACCTTGCACTCTCCGAGGGCGATTGGTTTGTTAGCTTTCAATCGCGTCTAGGGCCAACGAAATGGCTCGAACCGTATACAGATGAAACACTTAAGAGTTGGGGGGAAAGTGAGAGTGGAGTAGTCGATGTTATATGCCCTGGCTTCTCAGTGGATTGCCTTGAAACATTAGAAGAAATTGCAATGGAAAATGCTGAATACTATGAAGAGGCTGGAGGCAAAGAACTTCGCTACATTCCCGCTCTGAACTCTCAACAAAAACATATCAGCTTTCTTGTTAACCTTATCGAAAAAAATATTTCCGACTGGATCTATGAATCAACAGATCAATGGTCACAAATGACCGCTGAAAAATTAGAGATGTCTCGTAAGCTGGCCCAAGAAAAAGGAGCTAAAAAATAAATACTATGGCAATTTTCTTTTTTCAGATATTCTCTCTGCTTGCTTTCTGAGAGCTGTTCCAATTTGCAAGCTATCAAATAGTTTAGTTACACCCTCTAGATCAACTGCTTTAAGATTGAGCTCAGAATCAATATTTTCGGTCTCAATGTCACAATAGATAGCCGTTAGCTTCCTTGAGACCTCTAATTTTTCTGAATGCTCATTTAGCTTCGATTTGATTGTTTTGGAACCTCGAACATTAATATCACTCAGGTTGTCAATATTCAGATATATATTCTTTAAATTACCAAAATGCTCTAGCAGAGCAGCCGCAGTTTTTTTTCCAATACCTGGGACGCCAGGTATATTATCAACACTGTCTCCAGCAAGCGCTAAAAAATCAGCTATTTGCTCAGGTTTTACTCCGAAAAAATCTGGTATTTCTTCATAACCTATCTTTCCTTTACCTGTGTAATCCCAGAAAATATCACCCTTTTGTATTAATTGAGCCAAATCTTTATCTCTGGAAATTATCGTAGAAGCCCTGCCTTGTTCCCTTCCAATCCTTGCTAAAGTCCCTATTAAATCATCCGCTTCGTATCTTGGATGACTCCAGTTTGTTATTCCGAGCAAATCAACAAAATTTTTACAGTGAACAAATTGTTTTTTTAATTCAGGAGGAGCTGGATCTCTATTAGCTTTATATTCAGGGTATATTTCGTTTCTAAATGAGCTTTCAAGGCTTTCATCAAAAAGAATTGCAATATGTTTTGGGTTTATTCTCTCTATGAAATCTCCAACAAATCTTGAGAACCCATAAAATGCATTTATTGGGTTTCCATCTCCATCCATCATATCTTCAGGTATTGAATAATGAGCCCGAAATACATAAACGCTTGCATCTATTAAATATTGCATTTTCGACCTTTTAAAAGAATAACTTGACATCATATATTAATTGAAAAAAAGTTGTTTAGATTCCTTATTGGTTATGTCATTATTCGTCTTTTTTAAAAGCTTTTTTAAGGCAATTTAAGGCAATTTAAAGTCTAAGTAGTTTAATATTAATGGAGAAACAAATGTCGCTGACTATTGGCGTCCTCAAAGAGACAGTCTCTGGCGAAACACGAGTCGCACTCACGCCAGAAATAGCAAAAAAATTTATATCACTCAATGCCAATGTGATCATGGAAAGAGGTGCTGGCGAGCTATCAAATCAGATTGATGGTGACTACGATGGAGTTGAATTTACAGACAGAAATCAGGTTCTCAAGAAATGTGATTTGTTATTGACTGTACAGCCTATATCTCCAGAAGACTCTAATGAACTAAACCAATCATCATGCGTAGTAGGTATGGTATTTGGTCATTTAAACAAAAAAACTGTCCAATCATTACTCGATAATAAACACACCAGTTTTGCGATGGAATTAATGCCAAGAATTTCAAGAGCTCAAAGTATGGACGTTCTCTCATCACAAGCGGCTGCGTCTGGTTATCAAGCGGTTTTAATTGCTGCCAGCACACTGGATAAATTCTTTCCGATGTTAACTACTGCAGCAGGAACAATTAGACCAGCACAAGTACTTGTTATCGGTGCCGGTGTTGCTGGACTGCAGGCCATCGCGACAGCTAAAAGATTGGGTGCAATTGTTAAGGGTTATGATGTGAGAAGTGCAACAAAAGAGCAAATCGAATCTCTGGGGGCAAAATTTATCGATACTGGTGTCTCTGCTGATGGAGAAGGCGGCTATGCAAGAGAATTAACAAAGGAAGAGAAGGCTAAACAACAACAGATACTAGAAGATGAGATTGCCAATTGCGATGTATTGATATCAACAGCGGCCGTTCCAGGGAAGCCAGCTCCAAGAATCATCAGATCAGAAGCTGTCAAAAATATGAAACCAGGAGCTGTAATAATAGATCTTGCAGCGGAGACTGGAGGAAACTGTGAGCTGACAAAAGCAGGTGAGACTGTATCCGTTGGTAACGTTAAAATAGTCGGGCCAATCAATTTAGCAGCATCACTTGGAAAACATGCCAGTGAAATGTATGCCAGAAATCTGTATAACTTTCTTTCTCCAGCAATTAAAGATGGTGAGTTCAGCATTGATTGGGATGATGAAGTATTTTCTCAATCTAACCTCACACATGAGGGTGAAATTAAACATAAACCCTCAAAAGAGATACTAGAAGGAGCATCCTAATGATAGAACAAATCGTACAAATTGATGGTTTTATAGCGCTGTACATATTTATGCTGGCTGCATTTGTCGGTTATGAGATCATTGGTAAAGTCCCAGCAATTCTTCATACGCCTCTGATGTCCGGGTCAAACTTCATACACGGTATAGTTTTGGTAGGCGCCATGATTGCACTCGGTCAAGCAGACACTCAATTAGAAAAAATAATTGGTTTTTTAGGTGTTTTTCTTGGAGCCGGGAACGCGGTTGGAGGATATGTTGTAACTGAAAGAATGCTAGAAATGTTTAAAAGCAGCAAGGATAAAAAATCATGAGCGCTAATACTATGCAACTAGTTATACATTCCAGCTATTTTATAGCTGCATTATTATTTATTGTCGGATTGCAAAGAATGAGCTCGCCTGTCACAGCAAGAAACGGAATCCTCTGGGCCGGAGCAGGAATGGTTCTGGCAACAATAGTGACTTTTTTATACCCGGGTATGAGTAACTTCACTCTCATGATTGCTGCAATCCTATCTGGTAGTATTATTGCTTGGGTGAGCGGCAAAAAAGTCGAGATGACCGATATGCCACAAATGATTGCCCTTTATAACGGAATGGGAGGAGGAGCAGCAGCAGCGATTGCGGCTATAGAGCTCTTTGGAGGAAAAGACCACGGTCTAACCTTTGCAATACTGGCTATTCTGGGAGGATTTATTGGTGCAGTATCATTCAGTGGTAGTTTGGTTGCCTTTGCAAAACTGCAAGGATTTAAAAATACAACCCTTCGGTTTCCTGGCCAACAATTTATCAATCTAATCATCCTAATAGCTATTGCTGCTTTAGGTGCTTACATAACTATTCAGCATAGCTCAGGCAATATTGTTTCCTTGTTTTTTGTACTGGCATTATTGCTTGGTGTAACTATGACTGTTCCAATTGGTGGCGCGGACATGCCAGTTGTGATTTCTCTTTATAATGCGTTCACAGGACTGGCAGTAGCATTCGAGGGTTTTGTACAACAGAACCCGGCCATGATTATTGCAGGGACTGTCGTAGGAGCAGCAGGATCTCTTTTGACTCAACTTATGGCGAAAGCCATGAACAGATCACTGGCAAATGTGTTATTTTCCGGATTTGGTGACGCTGCAACTGAAAGCAGTGAAGTTAAAGGATCAATGAAACCAATAGATGCAACAGATGTTGGAGTAATGATGGCATTTGCAAATAAAGTACTGATCGTTCCAGGATACGGCATGGCAGTTGCCCAAGCACAACATAAAGTCTGGGAGCTTACCCAACTTCTTATTGAACGTGATGTAGATGTTAAATTTGCAATTCATCCTGTTGCGGGAAGAATGCCAGGGCATATGAATGTTCTTCTAGCTGAAGCTGGCGTTCCTTACGACATTATTTACGATGAAAATGAAATTAACTCGGAATTTGAGTCAACCGATGTTGCATTGATAATTGGTGCTAATGATGTTGTAAATCCAGTTGCGAGAACAGATCCATCAAGCCCTATCTATGGTATGCCAATTCTTAATGCAGACTACGCAAAAAATGTTATAGTCGTAAAACGTGGTCAAGGAGCTGGTTTTTCAGGAATAGAAAATGCGTTATTTTTCCTCGATCAAACACGTATGCTATATGGAGATGGACAGGAGATGGCATCAGAGCTTATACAATCAGTAAAATCAATCTAGCGAAGGTATCTGGAAGTTAAAGAGAGAGAAATTAGAAATAACCTAATACTTAAAGTAGCACTTGATGTTCCGCTTTATAAGCTTTTTGATTATCAGCTAAATAAAAAAAACTCAACAAAACCGAGTATCGGTTCAAGGGTATTAGTTCCCTTCGGCAAACAAAAAAAAGTTGGCATTATAATCGATATAGCAAATCGATCGTCTGTTGCTAAATCGAGACTAAAAGAATGCATCTCAATACTGGATGAAAATCCAATCTTCGAAAGAAAACAACTGGATTTCATCCATTTCGCCAGTAATTATTATCAATATCCTCTGGGAAGAGTTTTATATGCTGCAATGCCAGGAAACCTCAGAAAGGGAAAGTCATTAACCAAGTTTATTGATTCAATTGTGATTACAGATAATGGTAAAAATGTTGATTTAGTCAGTCTTAAAAAGCGTGCGCCCAAGCAAGCAGCACTTATGAGTATTTTGATGGAAAATCATACATTGGATTCAAATGGTCTCAGTAATATCTTTCCTGAATGGAAGAAATATTCAAAGAGACCGATTGAAAAAAATTGGATTAAAATTGAACAGATTATTGAATCTCATAAGGATATCCAAAAATTAGATAAGAATACCGAAGGACCAGCACTTAACTCTGAACAAAAGAAAGCTATTCTTGACGTTAAAAAGTCATCTACATTTAATACATTCTTATTAGATGGTGTAACCGGAAGCGGAAAGACAGAAATTTATTTGAGTTTAATTTCAGATGTAATTGAAAGAGGTCAAGATGCCCTGATACTTGTTCCAGAGATTGGATTGATCAACCAACTAAATAGGAGAATAGAGGTTAGATTAGGGATAAAACCCAGCCAATATCATTCTGGCTTAACTGAAAACGAAAGATTCATTACGTGGAAAAAAATACAAGAATCAAAAACTAGAATTATTCTAGGAACTAGATCTGCCATTTTGGCGCCTTTCAAAAACCTAGGATTAATTGTTGTCGATGAAGAGCATGATATTTCGTATAAACAGCAAGAGGGTTTCAGATATTCAGCGAGAGATCTAGCAGTCATGAGGGCAAAAAACTTTAATATTCCAATTATTCTTGGTTCAGCAACACCATCATTAGAGAGTTTTAACCAACATGTAAACAATAAATATAAA
>Ga0207993_1000317_pt1 | contig 19372 bp, 20 predicted proteins | sample ETN01SmetaG_2_FD_185791 | JGI IMG/M metagenome (GOLD analysis project Ga0207993, IMG submission 185791) | Marine microbial and viral communities from oxygen minimum zone, Eastern Pacific Ocean - ETNP2014F12-01SV265 (SPAdes) (version 2) | ecosystem: Environmental > Aquatic > Marine > Oceanic ...
CGTATCATTTTATTTAAGACATTTTGTAAGAAATATACCATTTCCATTTGAAGGGATGTATAATTATAAACATAGTATGACAAAAGAGATCAATGGTGGTATTGTGCTATCTTTTGCAATGATAACCGCATTTAGTGATTTTAATGAAAGAGCAGTAGAATTAGCAAGTCGATTCAAAACATAATTTACTTATTTTGGAAGAATATGTCATAATTGTAACTATACCCCGTTAAGATATATTAAACAGTAACAATTTACTTAAGATTAAACTATCTAAACATATAACGTGTAATTCAATTCATAATGTATACAACATTATATCTTATTATGATATCTCCGGTATCTAGTTTTTTGACTAATTTAAATAAAAATGCAGTGAGACCTTTGAATGCATATGTTCCAGACGGACTTGATCCTGATGTTTACTTTGAACTAAAGAAAAAAGAAAAAATGTCATCAAAAAAAAGTGATAAGAAGGCTTATAAATCACGTTCATTTAATTCTTTTGTGGAGGCTATGGAACGGGGTGAAGCAAAACACTTATTTGCAGTTAATCCACAGAAAGTTAAATCAGGGGAAATACCTATTGAAGATGTACCATATATGCAACGTGCGGGTGGTTCATGGGATGCAAGTGATTTAAAAGGTGCTGCTTTACGCAGAGCAAAGAAGAAACAATCGCAAGGATATTACACCGCTGGTAAATGGTTGAAATCTGATTTTGAATATGAAAAGACTCAAAAAGCCAATTTTATGTCGTTCTTCAATTTTAATAAAAAATCAAAAAAACAAGAAACTGTCGAAGAACGTGCTAAAAAAAACAAAATATCTAAAGATGCTCAACTATGGAGAGATGCCGGTGCACTATCTTCAAAGGAGGTATCTAAATTAAAAGCAAACAAAATAAACATCTTTGATAGATTATTCTGATTTTTTGTTCTAACGTATATTCACTATTAAAAAAATTTTATATCTAACTTATATAATGTTAATAAGTAATCAAAAATTAATTTTTTATTTGAGTATTGGTTTTTTATTATTTGTGATTCTATTTTTTTTATTAAGAAAAAAAGAGGGTTTTGAAAGTTCTGAAAAGGATGTGATGATAAATATTTTGACAAGAACTGGTAATCGTAAAAATTGTTATAAAAAATTAGAAGATTCAATAAATAAACAAACATATAGAAACTTTAGACATATAAAATCAAATGATAATAAGCAGTGTAATTTTTTAAATAATGTTAATGATGTAATCAATGTAGAAAATATTAAAAAAGAACGCCCGGGACATTGCCCATATAACTTATATTTAAATAAACTTATTGATAGTGTTGATGAAGGATGGATAATTGTATTGGATGATGATGCAAAGTTTGTCGATGAAAACTATTTCAAATATCTATCAAAAGAATTAAAAAAGGCAAATAAAGATGAAATACTATTGGTGAATATTTACAATTCGAGTAACAAGCACTTATTACCAAATTTAAATTTATCAAATAGTTCTCAAGATAATCTTAGAAAGATTAAACCTGGAGGTTTAGATATGGGTTGTTTAGTTTTTCACCATACTAATAAAACAAGATTTAAAGATGAATGTGCTGGTGATATAAAATTTTATAAAAAAGCAATAGAGAACTATACACCTCGATTTATAAATATAAAACCAGGAATATGGGTAAATTATTCGGGTAAAGCTTGGGGTAAACATACTAAATGTGAGTAAATAATTATGGATTATTTTACTTTTTTGAATGATTGGAATCATAAAAGTTCTATTCTTCTTAAATCACATTGATAATGATTTTATTACTTTTAAACAACTTGTAAGAGATCCTTCTATCCAAGCTTGTTTATTTGAGAATCCTTCTCCACAAATGTAGATATCTTCTATTGGATTAAATATTTCTTTTTGAATTTCATCTGAGTTATATTTTGGTAACCAATGGTGACATCCCACTGTCCATAAGTGTGCTTTAAAATACGTGGGGTCAGGAATATTACATTCTGGAAATACTATTCTTAGATTATCTTTTACTATTCTCTTTAGTTCATTATTTGTTTTAAGAGTATATTTATCATTAAGAAATGGTTTTGTATCTATACCATCCGTATAAGAAACCATGATCAATCCTCTTTCTCTATTAATAGGTATAATTTGTCTTAACAGATTGTTTGTAGTTGTTCTTTTTATATTTTTAAACCAAATAGGTTTATCATAGATAGCATATATTCTAATCAGAGGAGCATTATACACTGCTTTAGTAAGATGGTGTATTGGTGCAAGAATTGGAAATAGTTTTAATTGATGTGGTTTTATAGCAAATATCACATTTTTTGTTTGTATAGATGTTTTATAATTCTTTCTAGTAATTACAAATAATTCATTATGTTTTTCAACAGAATTTACATAACTATTAAGGTATACATGCGACCCATTCTTTTCTATTTTATCTTTTAATTTTTCGCATAAATAACTTAATCCTTCTTTCAGAAAAAAATATTGAATATTCCTGAAATCATTCTTAAAGGTATTGTACGCATCAAATGCATTCATTTTCTTAATCTCAGAATAATAACCAAATATATTAACAAGTTCATCTGCTTCTTTTTGCGACTTTAAAATATTTACAATATGTTCATAAAAGGTAATATTACTAAGTTCTGATTTATTTTTAGTATTCTTTAATACGTAACTTAACATCTTATCTAATTCTGAATGAGCATTTACTAATTTTTGATTCTGTTTTTTAGAACATTTTATATAATCCATCTCTTTCGAAATAGGAATAGAAGTTAAACCAAATTCATCTATCAATTCAAGTAATAATTTGTGATTGTTATTGAATCTAGCCGCACCTACTTCATACTGCATCGGATGTGTGTAAATTCTTCCACCAATATAATTTCTCTCATCGAAAAGTATAACTTTTTTGTATTTTGATAATTTATAAGCACAATATAATCCAGCAATACCACCCCCTATTACAGTAATATCATATGGTATTTTTGAAGATAGTCTTTTCGAAATTGTAGTTCCACTCATAATTATACTAATGAATTCTATTTTTTTACACTTTTTTAATTCATAAAAATTATCCAATTACTAAATTATCAATTCCATTAAATTTATAAGGAGGTATTTCAAGATTTAAAGGTGCTGGACCTTTACGTATACGTCCAGAAACATCATAATGACTTCCATGACACGGACAAAACCATCCCCCATAATCTCCTGAATTAGCAATTGGAACACAACCTAGATGTGTACATATTCCCATAACAATCAACCATTGTGAATGTAGAACTCTTTTAGAATCAAGTTCTGGATCTTTGAGTTCTTCTAATGATGTAGATTCAGAGGTATATATCTCTTCAGGCGTTCTATGTCTAATAAATACTGGTTTACCACGCCATTTTACCGTTATTGTTTGTCCTTCTTCTATCCCACTAATATCAAATTCTGCACTAGCTAAAGCTAATACATCTTTCGAAGCCGACATTGTAGATATAAACTTTAAAGCAGTTATACGTGCAGCGGAGGCATATATAAACTTATTATTTGCCATTAAAAGGTATATAAATCCTCTGTTTTTATAAATATCCTCAGACTTATTTTTTTGGATTCGATCCTTATAAAATAAGTTATCAACAGAACCAAGTGATGGTTTAGATATTGAAAAACATCGATTTTTTACTTTTTTTATACAATGCGAATATTTATGCAAAAGCTTTAAATTTCTTGAAAAATGTAAGACTGACGTCATTATGTAATAGGATGTTAATAAACTTAAGGAGTAATCATATATATTATATTAACCAACATGAGAACGTTATCAATTATCGTTGGTCTTTTTTCTTATGTCTCCGCTTTTAATTCTGTAAAACCCAAAACTAATTTTAAATTCGCAGGTGATACAAAACCATTGGGTTACTTTGATCCTTTACAAATCACTAAAAATTCGGGTGAAGATACGATTAAATACTTGCGTGAAGCAGAGTTGCAACATTCTCGAACTGCAATGGTCGCCTCACTTGTTTTTCCTTTTATTGAAATTGCTACAAAGGAACCTGCTATCAATGTACTATCTGAAAAAAGTCAAGCTGCACAACTTGCATGGCTTGTATTTTTTGGTATTTACGAGGTTGGTCGTATGAATGCAGGTTGGAATAACCCATTTAATGGGGGTAAGCCATTTACATTGAAAGATACATATGAACCAGGAGCTGTATTTCTTAGAAGCCAATCAGCCTTTTTTGATAATAAAGATGCAGAAAAACGTCTTAACACTGAATTAAATAATGGTAGATTAGCAATGCTTGGAATTGCGGGAACGATGCTTCAAGAACTATTGACAAAGGATGAACTCTATCTGAATATCTTCAATTAATTGTGATATTGAATTGTTAGTAAATATCCTATGAGTTATTTACCACCCCACGTATATTTTTTTAGTAATTTATATTAATGGTGTTAGTAACTTACAAGGGTAAAACAAAAAATCTTCCAGATAGATATCTCGAGGGTCTCAAAGGTAGAGAAAGACTTGCACAAATAAAATCTATATTTGAAGGTACAAGTCGACCAAAAACATCATTTATTAGTAAAAAATCTAACTGGACAGAAACCTTTAATTCTGTATATGGAAATGAGATTGAAAAAATGCCAGATGGTAGAAATTTAAAAAACATATCAAAAGTATCAAATATACCTGAAAAAGCATTAGAAAAGGTATTTAAAAAAGGGATGGCAGCATATTATACGGGTGGTTCTAGACCAAACCAAACTCCAGAATCATGGGCTTATGCAAGAGTATATAGTTATATTATGGGAGGTAATACAAGAAAAGTTGATGCCGAAATTACCAAAAAATACAATGTTAAATTTACACATTTTATTAAAAATGTTAAAACTTTAAAAAATAAAAAAAACATGTCAAAACGGAGGAAAACTGTCAGAAAATAAATGTAATTTAAAATAAATGGAAAGGGCTCTTACCTTCTTAATTGTATGTTTAGGTATAAGGTTATGTTTAGCATTAATTGCTAAAAATTTATCAATTAAATACTTGAAATTATCTTCATTGCCAGCATTCATAATAGGAATATCATTTATATCTATATATTTATTTGACTTAAGAAATAGTGGATTTGAAGCAGGTGGAAAGATATGGTGGAATTCATATCGTCCAATTCATGGAGTATTATACCTTCTTTATTCTATATATGCATTCAAAGGTGATACAAATGCTTGGTATGTTTTGTTAACAGATGTCTTTATAGGATTATTTGCATGGATTAATCACTATTGTCTCAATAAATGATTTTTGTTTTAGGTTGTGGAGGATATTTACATAGTTCACCACCACAATGGTCATGGTTATTATATTCATTATTTTTAATAGCAATATTACTCATAGAACCATTATATTCATTCTCTATATTCCATCTGCCATTTGGAATTTTTGTGTTATATAAATATCTCTTGAAGTAATTGACTATGTTTGCATAATGAAATGTTTTTAGAAATTTTGCAATATACATTATTGAAATAATGTGTATGTATTACTTATATCTTTTGTATAATCTTTTGTATAATCATTTTTGTATAATTGATTCTTAAAATATTCTAGATAAATCCCTTTCTTATACGTCTTTTATAGTTTATTACTTTCTATATATTTGTTAATGTCAATTTTTTTAGATTTCAATCCAGCTAGAGTCATTGGTCTAAATTTTCCATAAAAATTTCTATCATGAACACCTATTATTGACCATGCTGTTCCAGTATAACCACCCGAATCACTCCCGTCCATCTCATATTTATCATTTAAATAATTAGCTATATTTAGTGCTATTTGTCTGTTCTTAGACCACTCGGCGATTTTCTTCGCCCAGTACATTCTCATATAACCATGCATTTTTCCAGTTGATATCATTTGATACTGAGCGGCATTCCAAGCAGCATCTTCCGTATTTGCATTTTCCATATCTTTTAAAGAGTACAATTGATTATTATTAGATTCTTTGCTCATTAACTTCAAAGCCCAATCCCATGCAGAATTTACAGATTCATAGTCTCTGTAATAGCAATAATTCTCGGCTAATTCCCTTCGTATCCAAACTTCTTCTATATAATCATCTATATTTTCTCTTGTTTTTGAATTCGTAGTTGATATTTTTTTCAACGTGTATACCATCTTTTGTACACTTACTGTTCCATAATTTATGTAAATAGACATGTTCGATTGAGCATTTTCTATAGTAGGATCGTTACGTTTATCATAATTTTTAATATTACTTTTTAGGTAATTTTTAAATCTTTTCATACCCGAATCATATCCTTCCTTTGTATTTGTAATAAATGTATCATCTATGTAATTTAATGAAGTAAGAGAAGGTAAAGGATTCTTCGATTTTATTTTTGTTTGTTTAAATGTAGTATACTTTGGATAATCAACTAAAAATTCATCTGATTTCTTCCACAATTTTGTTCTTATTGTTCGAGCCATATATTCTGCATTTGGAGAAGCTATCCATACTGGAACTATATTGTGTGCATCAATCTGTATTATTTTTACATTTATCTTTGAAGATACATTTTTGTCACATTCAATTGATGGTCTTGTAGGTTTAAAATCAGTAAGTACAAAAAATGAATTATTAAAATCCGTTTTCAACGCATCATAAGGTGTATTTGAAGTTCGAAATTCAAATGGAATACCATGTGTATTTAGTTTATTTTCTAAATATTTTAAAGATCTAAATAAAAATTCTAAATGTCTCTTAGAAGGATATAATATACAATATTTAGATGGATTATTCTTTACGTATAACTTATCTGGTAAATAAAAAAACACTTTAATAGGTACAGAATAATAGTTTGAATATTCAATCGCTCTAGAAAAAATCCAGTTATCTTCAAATCTGAAATCTCTTTTTAACCATATTGCTATATATTGTCCGTTACTATTTTCTAATTTTGAATTCAAAATTCTTTCTCTGCTACTAATATCCATATTATCTTTGTAGTATAGTTTATTTAATTTGGAAAATTTTTTTGATAATAATTAAATAGTTATTAATAATGTCTTGTACCAAAAGAAATCCACAACCACCGTGTAATGAAGACTCTCATGTGGAAAATAGAAATGGTAAAGAATGTTGTTATAAAGGTAAAAAGAAAACATCACCCAAAAAAAATACTGTATCATATGACCTAAAAAAAAGTTTAGATGAATATATCTCAAGACCTACCAAAGATTTGACAAAATATCTATCTCATGATACAATACCGAAATATAATACAGACGACTGGTTATTATACAACTGTTTGCAAGATGGTTCTTGTTTTTATCATGCTATTATGTGTTCGTTAAAATTATTATATCCTGAATATTCCGAAATAAAAGATGTTGACTTCAAAAAAGGTTTCTCATACAAAGATCATAATAAAGGTAGTACAGAACTTCGTAAATTTTTAGCAAAATATATTGATACATTTGGTGAAGAATTAGATTCTAAAGACAAAAAGGACATGAAGAAACGATTACTAGAAAAATCAAACGATGTTTGGGCAAGAGATGAAGAAATTCGTTTTACATCAAAGGTACTGGGTATATGTATTGGTGTATATGCGGATTATGGTCATGCAAAAGAACAATGGCAAATATTCTCACCTAACTACACCTTAGATGGTTGCTCAAGAATAATATTTTTGTACAATACTGGTATTGCAGATAAAGGGTTTCATTATGATTGCATAATACCAAAAGAATTAGTTAAATCAAAACTCAAAGTTAAAACTGAAGTTCAAGAGGAATTAACAGATGCATTAAAAAAGAGTATAGATGACATTATCGCAAAAGAAAATACTAAAAAGATTACAATAAAATATGTAAAAGAACAATTAGAAGAACTAGAAGGACATACATTAGACAAATATAAAAAAGCAATAAAAACGTATGTAAAAGATAACTCAGGTAATTACGAGAAAAAAAGCACAAAAAATAAGAAGAAAACAACTGGGAAACTTAGAATTACATTTAAAAAATTAAAGAAAACAACGTGTAAAAAACCTCCTTATGATCTTCCATGTAGAGATACTGAAATTGAACGTAAAAACGAGCACGGTGACACATGTTGCTATGATAAAAATACTATACGTGACGATAGTGATAATGAAACAGAGAACATTAAGGATATGGATTATACACGTTTATTAGATCCTAAAAGATACAACCAACTTATAGGTTATTATAATAGTTTAGGTGATTGTATAACCAATAGTAAAAATAATTCGAAACCATATCCTTTAACAAATTATAAATTTGACAATAATAGAGTACGTTTTGATCATTTATATTATCATGCTGGAGACTGGGAAGACATAGAAAGATATGGGTTATTACCATTGAGAATAACTGAAACAAAAGATTACAAAGGTAAAAAAAAATCAGATATATCTCCTATTTACAAGGACTATAATTTAAAATCTGTTTATAATACATTTAAATACATCTTCTTTCACTTAAAAAAAGCTATATTTGTTTCAATTCGTGACTCAAAATTGAATATGTTTTTACCCTTTTCTAATGCAAATTACATAAATCCTTTTGTAGAAAGACTTTATTTCGATAAAGATGATTCAGATTTATTAAAAAAAATGAAAAAGTCGCTGAGATTGAAGGAGAATATTGATAAAATAAACGAAGCTGCTCAAAAAAAAGTTGATGAATACAGTAAATCAGTTGGATTAAGCTTAGATAATAAAAGACACAAATGGATTGTAAATAATTGTAACATACGTGCACCAAAAAAGGGAAATGTAGAAGGTGAGCATGGAACAAATGTGTATAAAGATTTGTTAGAACAGATGTGTGAAAATGTAAAGGATATACCTGATTGTGAATTTTTCATAAATGTTAGAGATTTCCCTATATTAAGAAATGATCTAAGAGAACCTTATAATCACCTTTACGACATTACTCCTAATTATATTCCTAAAAAATATCAAAATAAACCATTTGCCCCTATCTTTTCTGCAAGTACAACTGAAGAATTTGCAGATGTTCTAATGCCAAATGTAGATGATTGGTCAAGAGTATCTGACAAACATTATTTAGATTGGAAAGAAGGATGCTATAAAACACCTGAAATTAATTCAAATACACCATGGGATAAGAAGATTAATAAAGTAATTTTTAGAGGGTCCGCTACCGGATGCGGTATTACAATAAAAACAAATATACGTCTTAGAGCAGCAGCATTAGGTAAGAAATATCCTAATATATTAGATTTAGGAATTGTAGACTGGAATGCACGACCTAAAAAATTTAAAAAACAACCAATTCGTGTTATTGATGAAGAAAAATTCAATTTTAAATTAAAACCTAGAATTACAGACGAAGAAAAATTCAAATACAAATACATATTATACTTAGATGGTCATGTTGCTGCCTTTAGAATGGGAGGGGAACTTGCATCTGGTAGTGTACTTTTTGTACCAGAATCAAGTTATTCTCTATGGTTCTCAAAATATTTAGAACCAATGAAACACTACATACCTATTAAAGATGATTTATCTGATCTAGTTGAAAAAACAAATTGGTGCATAAAGAACGACTCTGTTTGTAAAGAAATAGCAGACAATGCACTTCAATTTTATAAAACACACTTAACTAAAGAGAAAATATTAGAATATTTTGCAGATTCATTAAAAAATATTGGTTTCTTAAGATCCAAAGGAACATTCTTGGGTGAAGATACTCCAAAAAAGAATCTTAAAAATATTGCATTGGTGACCATTTACAGAGATTCTGAAGATGGATCTAGGAAAATACAAAAGGATCATTTCTTAGAAATAATGCCAAAACTCTTCAAAAACAAAGCAAATTTATCTATCATACTTGTTGAGCAAAACAAAGGTGATCTCTTTAATATAGGTAAATTAAAAAATATAGGCTTTGACATAGCCAATAAATCTGGAATTGATTTTTCTCATATTATTTTTACTGATATAGACGTCATTCCTAATACTGAATTAATGCATTACTACTTAACTAAACCAGTAATACCAACCGCTCTTGCAATTGAAGGAACAAGATATCATTCAAGAAAGAAGAACGATGGTAAACCCTTTATGGGTGCTGCGTGTGCTTTTACAATGGATCAATTCAAAAAAATAAATGGGTATTCAAACGCATTTTATGGATGGGGAGGAGAAGATACTAATTTAGCATTAAAAATACATGAAGCAGGAATGAAAATTGGTTATCCTGAAAAAGGTGCAGTAATAGATTTAGAAGAAAAAGATGACAAATCTATATCTCTTGAAAATAAAGTGAAAGTTGTTCTAAAAGAAAAAAGAGAAAAATTAGCTTATGAAAAAATGGCTGTCATAAAGAACAATGGGATATCAAATCTAAATTACAAAATAATAAAACAAACTAAATACAATCGTGTATCTTCAAAAATAACACACATCATTGTAAATTTATTAAAAAAAGATGATGAAAATAATAAGGATTGGTTTCCAAACACATTTAATGAAGATGAACTGTTTAAATACAAAAGAGATATGCAAAAAATAAAATGGAAAATTCAAAATGTTTAAAATTGCAAGTATTTACTTATTCACATATTAAATGAGGGAGTAGAATACCTACCATTTGCTTTAATCACTCCATATTTTCTGCATTGAGTACATTGATAAAAGGTATTCGCACCTGAACCTGAATTATAAATCGTCATCGCATTACAACAATCGGAACGTATTGAGTTAGATGTGATATCAGTTTGTGTATTAGATACTATATTATTTTTAGGAGATGATACTGGCAATTCTTTATCTTCAAAACCTAAATAACTAATAATAATATCTTCAACTTGTTTAGGTAAACATCCTAGATTTGGACTTATTATTCTAAATCTGATACTATTAACTTGTCGTTCATAAAAAGACTTTTTTAATAAAGAACGTATTTTATTATTCTTCATTCTCTTTCCATTGACATATGGTCTAACATTCCATTCTTTAACATACTCCATTGGGTTATTTTCATCTATAAATTTACAAAGAAAATCTGCATCTAATTTAATACCCTTTTTTTTTATATCACTTATTATTTCTTCTTTCATACCTCGTTTTACACAACGAAATGATAACGGATTCTTTTTTTTTAACCAAGTGAGTATTTTATGTATCATTTTAGGAGATATAGATTCTTCAAAATTTCCTAAAACTCTTTTGAATGACCTAATCGACAATAATCTATCACCTTTGTGCACCTTTATTCTATGTTCTATCTCTTCTATAAATTTACATACATCAGTATGTGGTCTTATTTCGTACCAATAAAAGTTATAGACTGATTTTACATATAATTTCAAATTATTTATCATATCATTAATTTTTTCAAATTCGTTAACAACATTGAAATTATGTTTACGTATAAATTCATATTCTTTTTCTATTTCTTTTAATCGTTTTGCTACTTCACGCGATTGTGCACTATTTGTACCTTCAAAATTATAACATCTATAATCATAAATGTCATCTGATAAAATTCTTAAACAAAACCTATTCGCACTCATATTATTCACTATTTCTTATATATTCTCATTTCATTTTTAAATCATTTTACACTACATTTAATAAATACATATTAGATAATTAATAATAATGGCAGGTGTAAATGTAACACGAAATGCTTGGAAAAAAATGTATTCTATAATGAAGTCTTCCAAAAATCAATTTGGTTTTCTATTTTCAGCATCTGCAGGTGGTTGCAATGGTTTTAATTTTAATCTAAATTTACTAGACGAAAACACGTATAAAGAACTTAATAACACAAGATTTATAAATGTTTTGACACAAGAGAATGCAACTCTTTTTATTGACCCATTTAGTGAAATGCATTTGTTAGGAACGACTATAGACTATATAACAGAAGACATTGAAAATGGCAGTTTTGATAGCAAATTTGTATTCAATATCGATAAAAAAATTGCATCATCTTGTGGTTGTGGTACTTCATTTATGCCAAGAGATATAAGACAATAATAAACACTTGTATATTTCTGTAAGAACTTAAGGAATACATTATAATAGTAATTAATATGTGGACAACTTGGCGGAGTGGTTAACGCGGTTCCCTGCTAAGGAATTCTCTATTAGAGGCGCAAGTTCGAATCTTGCAGTTGTCGTTTATTCAAGGGGGATTAACTCAGGGGTAGAGTGTTCGCTTTGCATGCGAAAAGTCGTGGGTTCAAATCCCACATTCTCCATTAAGTTCTGTCATTTGGTTCTTTGTATTCAAAATCAAGTACTTTGAATATATCTTTTTCTGTTTTGATGGTTATATTCTCAGCACCTACAAGTTCTGATTCATTTAGTCTATAATTCTTTTGAATGGCCTGTTTTCGCATTCTTACATTAAATGACTTAGAACCTGTAAAATATAACAATGCAAACGGGTATTCCTTTTGTGTTGTATAGAGGAAATCAATTCTACGTGGAATATGACCTTTCAATTGACTGATTCCTAGTAATTTTTTTGATCCTCTACTTAATGTTTCGATTATTATGTTTGAATCAATAAGATTATCAATTATCTTATTAAAATCATCATGATTATCACTTGTTAGAATAACGTCAATATCTCCCGAGTCTTTAGCACCTCTACGATAACTCCCAACTATTTCCATTTTTAAATTCTTGTAATTCGTTACTGAATTTTTAACAAGAGTATCTAATTTTTTTCTAATAGTTTTCTCGTATTTCTCTATCTCTCTTCTCGGAATTCTTTCTTGTAATTCATCGAAATATTTCAAGCCCTTTTGTGCTGCATTTTCAGTTCCATTCTTTTTGTAGTTCTTATTAAGTAGTTCGGGTCTCTTTTTAAGTTCCTCAATCGAATTTACTTCCTTAGATAATTCTAAAGCCTTTTTTGGTCCAACTCCATGAATTTTACAGAATTGATGAATTACATTATTTTTCTCATTCTCTATAATATCCACTTTACCGTTTGTTACATAACTATTTAAATTATCTAAAATAGAACCTTTGATTCTCAATTTTTCTAATTGTTTGACATCTGTTATATCAAATTCGACTTCCAGAATCTGGTTTTTAGCCTTTTTGTAAGCATTTGCACGAAAAGGGTCTGAATTGTCATATAATTTCCCCCTATTTTTATAGATAATCTCTATCTCTTCTAAAATCTTAACAAATTCAGTATTCAAAACTTTCGCCATGTTTAGTGTTTTGTAACACTTACTTATTGACTTATCATTTTTATAATAAAAAATTAATTCATAAACTTTACATTCACTATCTATAATATGAAATATTTACATCCTTTAGATTTTATTGAAGCGTTTTATATTCTTTATATGTTCTTTTTTTTCAAAACAAACTACTCGTTTCGTAGTCCTCTAGAATACACGCATGTTTCTGATTATATGTATCATCCTACTACAAGTGGAACGTATGACAATAAAATATGTAAATTTGGAAAAGACGTATCAATTATTCTTGCTCTTTGGATCATTTTTGGCCAATACTACCTAACAAGTATCTCAAAGATTTTGCCAAATTACATAATTTTCCTTATAATTTTGATATTCTCGATATTTATGAATATGAATGCATTCGTGTATATATTACCTGTATTTGTGTATGAATGTTTAAAAGAATTTTACTTAAAAAAATAATTGAATGAGATTGGCATTCTGTTTTCTTATAAAGAATGACATAAACCACATAGAAATGTGGGAAGACTTTTTCAAAAATGCAAAACCCGAAAGATATAGAATATATATACATAAGAGTGAAGCAAACGAACCATGTTCTTCTAATTTTGTATCTCAACATTTAATCAATAAAACTGTATTAACAGAATGGGGAGGTGATTTATATTCTGCAATAAAATTACTTTATAAAAAGGCATATGATGATTTGTGTACCAAATACATATTATTAAGTGAATCGACTATACCTGTAAGATCATTTAGTACAATTTATAAAAAACTTTCTAAATTTCCAAACAAATCATCTATCAATTACTTACAAAAAATACCAAAAAATGTGAATGAAAAAAATACTCATATTACATCATTACAACGTTTTATCAACAATTCCAATAGGTGTTCTCTTTTTGCATATAATATAGATATAACACACTGGTATTATGCAGATATGTGGACAATATTAACTAGAGAACACGTGAATCTAATTTTAAATGATGAGACAATAATGTCATATTTTGAAAATGCATTCGCATGGGATGAGAACTATCCAATGTATGTACTTAGTTTTTTTAATGAATTAGATAACATAAAACGTGAAAAAACTACATTCGTAAATTGGAAAGAACCTGTATATCATAATGACCATTCAAAAAGTCCTAAAGAATATACTCTTGTAACAAGCGAAGATATAGACTATATCAAAAAAAAATCATCTGTTTTATTTGCCAGAAAATTTTCAAAAGATTCTAATATTAAGTGTTTTTTAACTTACAAATAAATTAAATGCTAATAACTTTATCCAAGTCCATCTTAGATAATTTTGATATGAAAAATAGTAACTTTCTAGTTGAAAAAAAATACTATTTATTAAAACCTGGACGACAAGAATACAGACTTTATTCCTATTTAGCAACTTTTTTTAATAATACAACTATTTTAGATATAGGAACATGTAAAGGAACAAGTGCTATCTCTCTTGCACATAATCCTACTAATAAAGTCTTAACATACGATATAATCAATGAAATTAGAAATAAAGAACATATTTGTTATAAAATACCAAACGTAACCTTTAAAATACGTAATGTACTATTTGATTTGAATAAAGATATGATAAAAAATGTTAAATTAATTGTGATTGATATAGATCATAATGGTACTGTAGAGGCAAATATATTACAAAGACTACGTGATATAGAATTCAAAGGAATAGTATTATTAGACGATATTCATCACCCAACCAAAGAACTAAGAGATCCTATGCAAAAATTATGGAACAATATATCAGAAAAGAAATACGATGTCACACAATACGGACATTGGTCTGGAACTGGTATAATATTATTTGATTCAGATATTACTATAAATATAGAATAGTTACTTGAAAGTGAATTTAAAATTCAAAATTTTTTATGTATGTTACAATCATGTATTCAATTGAAAACTTAAGTAAAACTATGCCGTTGGAGTTAATAAATATAATAGAACCCTTTACAAGAAAACTCATTAAACTAGATTTAAAAAAAGACATTCATAACTATATAAAAGTACTACTTACTATTAAAAATTTGTATCAACAACGGAATTTACATTTCGCATCAGAATTTTTACCAGAAATCATATGGATATGGATTGCAAAAGACATACTATCTTTTTGTAATACTCGTATGATATTTCCGACTATATTATCAAAAAGATCACACGATATTAATTTACTTGATATGAGTTCTAGATTGTATCATAGAAATGTAATAGTTACATATCCATCATTGCAATTTATAGTAACACCTAAAAATCAATACGCATGGGGGAAAAGAGTTTCTCGACTGATTGTAGCAAGTCTTACAATTCATGAAAGAGAACAGTTTATAAATTTTGTTAATAAAAAAAATTTAAATTATAGAAGGTATCATCCTGATTCTATTTAGAGTTTTTTGGCAAGGCGGGCCGAGCGGCGGGGACCTTTAGGTTTGTTTTTTGAACCTAGAGGGCGTCCACGTTTCGATTTAAGTTGGCACCGGAGACCACTTTCTCCCGATTTCGATTTGCAGGTGTGAGTCTTGCGAGTGCATTTTTTCAATGTAGTCGCAGGTCTTTTCTTGGCGTACCATACAGGGGCACACGATTCTGGCGAGGCTTTAGGGCGTCCACGGCCGGGTTTTGTTGCTCTAGTTGTTGGGCGAGGCATTATTAATATACCACAAGAAAAAAAACGCACAGGTCTATAATTTTTTTGTAGTTCACGGATAATGAAACATGGGAATCTAATATTCACAAGTGCCGGTGATAATACAGAATTTTATAATCATTGGTTAAAATTAAAAGATATATGCCTATTTGATATTTGCATAGTATATTACGGAAATTCTAATAAAGAAAAGTTTAAAGAATATTCAACTTATTATTTCAAAAAAAAGGGTAGTAAATTTCAGAATTTTTATTATGTATACCACAACTATCAATCGATAATATCCAAATATGATAGGTTCTTTATTATCGATGACGATATTATTATAGATACGAGATCAATTAATCGCTTATTTGAAGAAAGTAAAAAACTCAATGTATGGTTATGTCAACCGTCTTTGCTACCAGAAGGAAAAGTTGATTGGTCAATCACTAAAAATAACCCATCATTAAAACTACAATATACAAATTTTGTTGAAATGAATGTACCTTTATTCTCCAAATATGCTCTTCACATTTTTATGAAAAAATATGACCCTTACATAGTAGGTTGGGGAACCGATTTACTTTATTCTCATTTGTTCTCAATACAACCCGATTTTTCACATAATAAAATATGTATTATTCATTCAATAACATGTGTAAACCCATTAGAAATTAATAAAAAAAATAAAAAAAGAGAGATTGATAGGTTTATGAATACAGAAAAAAGGAAAATTGTATGGAATAATTGGAGAGAAAAAAATAATTACCCTAACGGTTTTGATTATATAGAACTATATGATTGCATAAAAAATACATAATTACATTGATAATAAACCTATAGCCAATATAGCGATCATTACTGAATCTTCGAACCGAATTGGGTTGAATGTTACATCATCTTCATTTTTATAAGATTTTAATAAAGCAGGTACTGCACGATTATAAGAAAAGTATATTATAACTGCCTTTAGTAAAATTAAGATTAAGATGATTAGAAGTTGTGTCATAAATAACTCTAATCCCGATGACTGATTGCTTCTGATTATATGAGTTCTTACATATCCTCCGATCATTTATTATAGTCAAATATTTTTATTTCGGAAGTAACAAGTTTAATGGTATACCCGTTGTTTCTGATAATTTTATCAAAGATCTTACAGCTTTATCCTTTTCTTTTGTATATTCCGTATTCGGTCCATATAATAAATAAAAGACAACAGCCCAAGAAGTACTTTGTCCGCCAATTGTGAAACTATAAATATCTTGAGTATTAACCATAGTGTTTGGTTCATTAAATTTAAACATAGGAATAAACATATTAGGTGTGTCCATATAAAAACGCATTAAAGAATTATAAACATTAATCATAAATGTCACATCATCCAATCTTAATGTAAATTTATTATCACCTATATAACTTAATTGGTAAGGATATCCATTTTTTGTTAACAACATTCTTAGATATTGCTCATTCTTTTCTACAGTATCACCATTTGTAAAAATAACCTCAATATAATCTAATCTAGAAAGAGTTGCTTTATAATCCTGATTCTCATCCTGTAAAGTACTATATTTTTCCTTCAAATCTTTTAATTCTGAATTTAAATTTTTATTCTTAATACTTACATTTATAGTATTGTACAGTATCTGTACTTCTCTTATTATATCGTTTAGAAGTGCATATTCTTCACTATTTAGTTTATTTTCATATTTATGCAATTCTTGTAATAACAAATAATAAGTTACAATATAAATAATAAAAATTGGTTCTGTAAAACCAATGCAAGCCATAATATCAATATTCCCTTTGATTATAGATAATGCTTGCATAACAAACATTGTATCAAATAATTCAGACATTTTGTCTGATCTTAAATGAAATGGTATTTCTTGAAGATCTACAAGTCCTTGAATAGGTGTTTGCTCTAAATCTTTCTTACTTACTAATTTATCTCTTGGTATATCACTATAATCACCACGATATATTACAGATGCTCTCAAACAGTCCGTAAAAAGTATATGAACATTTCCAAAAATCTTTTCACGTTCACTTGGATCATGTATTAAATAATTTGTATATTCAACTTTTTTCATAGAATAAAGAGGTGTTATGTCCGTTTTTGTATTGTCTGGTTTTACATCTGTTTTTAACATTCTATATGGATCCAGATCAAATACGTGAACCGAACTCTTTAAACTTTTTATAACTTGATCTGTCGTATCTTCATTTTCGTAGAATAGTACATGCATTATTTATTCATAATTTTTCTTATTTGGAAATTTTTGAATTACAAGTTTGTTTAATCAGATTTTACTGTACGACATTTCAAATTAAATTGCTTTGCAAACAATACATTATATATATCACACATTCTCGCATGAGTTCCATCTGAATATTCATGATTTTTACCAAATTCATATTTTTTTCCTAATCTTCTCAATGCACCCCCCATTGCATCATATGCACTCATATTATTGTTTTTTAATCTTTCATATTCTTCTTCAAATATTTTTCTTATTTCAGGATTAGTAATATATTCTTCTAAATTAATATTCCCATTACATTCATCGATTGAAATATTTTTACCCACTTGTCTCACACCGTTTCTACATAGAATGCCTCCTTTTACATACTTTACAGAATTAAATGCACCATACGAGGACTTCCCTTTAAAGGGAAATCCAAATAAATTGATAAAATAAGTAAACAAAAATGATATTGTTAAAAACAATGTAATATACTTGAACACATTATTCATATTTAATCCAGGGTTAGATGTATATATACCTTCTTTCATAGCAGTGTAAATACTTTTATTCCAGTTCTCAAATCTTTCAGAAGAAGATAATATATAAGTTATTATTAAAGGACCTATAAATAAAAATACTGTTTCTATCCATGAAATAAATACATATGCTACGTGAGCAACTCCCCACAACATAAATCCAATTGATTTTATGATAAATCTTATAATAGGACTGTTAAATAATTCATTTCCTTTAAAAAAACCTAAATACATTATCAAACCCAATAGTCCTATCATAAAAATCGTTATTTTCTCACTGAGACTTTTAAATAATTCTTTTGGTTCATCATCTACTATATGAGGTTGTACACAAGAATCATTCATTTTGTATCCATCATAAACACCATCCGGTGACTTATTATCACATTTCTTTTCACCTTTATATTGTATATCGCCATTATTATAATATACTGGTATGTCTGTTCTCTCTATCTCATCACTCACTTCTTCCTTTTTTGTCTCCAGGAATACAAAATCTTTCTCTTTTATAAAAACATAATTATCCATAACCACATTCTTGTAATCAAAAAAATTTTCATCTGTGAATTCTTGAAACGGATAACCACCTTTGTATAGATAGAATGATCTTTTTTTAGGTAAAACGTTTTGCATTGACCAACTCCCGTCCTCTTTTTTTTGAG
>Ga0207993_1000318_pt1 | contig 19327 bp, 19 predicted proteins | sample ETN01SmetaG_2_FD_185791 | JGI IMG/M metagenome (GOLD analysis project Ga0207993, IMG submission 185791) | Marine microbial and viral communities from oxygen minimum zone, Eastern Pacific Ocean - ETNP2014F12-01SV265 (SPAdes) (version 2) | ecosystem: Environmental > Aquatic > Marine > Oceanic ...
CTCCGAAATACTCAGCAGGCATACCACCAGTCTTTTTGGCATTCTTCTTACCACCCAATTTTAGGAACTTGCGATTTTTACGCACGTTCCTTTTTAAAGTCTTTTTCAAACTTTTTGTACCCGATCTCAACTTCTTAACACCCTTACCTAAACCTTTTCCAACACCTTTTCCCAATGACTTTGTTGCGCGTAATGTTTTCTTTACAACTTTATCAATCATACTTACAATATCCAAATATAAAAAATAATCGTTGGTTTTAATGGAACGTGTACTCGAAATAGCATTATTATTTGCAGTTATTTCACTCTGTTTTGGATATATAGCTTTATTTGTTGCAGAAAACGATCAAAATGTATCCCAAAATACCACCACTAAATCAAAAGAACAATTTCAAGCTGAAAATGATACAGAATCTAACCGCTATGTATCTATTGATATTTTACAAGAAGACTTCATGGCTACTAATAGAAAAAATCGTATAGTTATTGAATTATATACTTCAGTAGCCCCAAAAACTGTTGAAAATTTTTATCAATTGTGTAAAAATAATTCATACGCAGGTGTTCCATTTCATCGCGTTATTAACAACTTTATGATACAGGGTGGTGATATTACTAAAAAAGATGGAACCGGTGGTAAATCTATATATGGTGGACCATTTAATGATGAAAACTTTACCCTAAAACATGACTCCGCAGGTCTTGTTTCTATGGCTAACTCAGGACCCAATACGAACCTGTCACAATTCTTTATTACACTCGCACCAGCTCCACATCTTGATGGTAAACATGTAGTTTTTGGTAAAGTTATTGAAGGAATGCAACACATTAAGGATATCGGTTCATCACCTGTAGATTTCAATGATAAACCTGTACAAAATATTAATATCGTTTATTCAGAAGTCGGGAATAAACCACAAGAAGATAATGTTAAACCCGATATACTTGCAACAGATGTTTCTATGAATATTCCTAATCCTCAAAAAAATGCTTTACCCCAAATAAAAGAAAATCCATTTAACAATGGCGTCTCTTCAAACTCAGTCAACTTATCAACACAAGCCTCTTTCCCAATGAACAATAACTCAGTTAACTCAGTTCAAGAATCATTTACAAATGATATTCCTTTTCAAGAATCTTTCCCAACTGGTGTAACTTCTTTCCAAGGCTCGAACACTGACTTCCCAGAAGGAATATCCACATTTACCGATAACGTTTTCGAAATTAATCAGTTCTAAATTATCATATTTTTTACTGAAACATCTATCAAATATTAGTCTATGTTTTAAATATATATTAATAATATATAATGAAATCAAGAAAAACTGTCCTTAAGGCTAAAAAAAATCCTAACAAGACAGCTAAAAAACTTCGTAAAAATAAAACTCTTAAAAAGAGAATTATCAAAAAGAAAAGAAAAACTCTTAAAAAAGCAGGCGCATTAGAAGATTCTAAACTGAATATTATTAGTGGCAATGAAGATGATGAAGCCCGTATGCGCGAAGCTATGGAAAATTTGGAATCAGATATAGATACTTTCGAAGAAAGAGGTGATGATTATGAAGAAATAGCTAAGGTCGCTGCAAATTCTAAAAAAGAAGCAGACAAAGCGGCAGCTGATGCATCAGCAGAAGCATCTAAAAAAGCCGCTGAAGCAAAAGCCGCAGAAAAAGCTGCCAACAAAGCAGAAGAGGAATACAATGTTGGTAAGGGCACATATGGTGTCGCAAAAAAAACAAAAGAAGAGGCAGAAGACGCACAAAAAGCTGCAGACGCTGCTGCTGCCGCTGAGGCTGCTGCCGCACAAAAAGCTGCTGAAGCAGCGAAAGATGCTGAAGACGCTAAAAAAGCTGTAGACTCAGCTAAAGATGCTGAAGACGCTAAAAAAGCTGCATCTGCCGCGGATTCTGATGCCGCCAAAAAAGCTGTTGACTCCGCTAAAGATGCTGAAGCCGCACAAAAAGCTGTTGACTCCGCTAAAGATGCTGAAGCCGCACAAAAAGCTGTTGACTTAGCGAAAGATGCTGAAGCCGCACAAAAAGCTGTTGACTTAGCGAAAGATGCTGAGAAAAAATCTAAAGAAAATCTTCCACCCTTACCACCAAGAACCAGACAATTTCCACCAAAACCTCCTAAAACTTCAAAAAAAGCAGTATGGACTTGTACTTTTAAGGAAGTTTAAATACGCGCAGGAACATTAGGTACATCTAATTCTCTTCGAGACATCATCTCTTCCATTTGCTTATTTAATTCTTCTGTTTTTTCACTCATTTGAATGCTACCATATTCACTTGTAGAATTTCCAGGATTCATTACTGGGTTTCCATATTGTACGGGCATTGATGGATTTGCTGGAGCTCCACCTGGCATTCTTGTAGATGGTGAATTATCATATTCACCACCACCTAAAGTTTCAAAATTATGAACCATTGACATACCACCATCTCCTTGTGCGGATGTATCAATACCTAAGAAGGAATAACCGTCTGAGAATGCATTCATTTCATTATTATGCCATCCATTCGGGCCAACTGGTTCATCTTTTGTATTATTTCTTGTATCTTGAACTTGGTTCATAACTGGTTCTCTTCTTTCAAAATTTCTATTCGAATTTGAATTTGAATTTGAATTCAAAATTGGTTGCATTTTTAGCCAACCAGTTATTTGGTTGCCAACAAATATTTGATTCGTTTCTCCAACAACAAGCGATGGAACGCTGGTTATATATTTTGGTAATTTTTCACGAACCGCTGATGAGTCTATACATACATAACGCATTTGACTACTTACAGGTGATCTTTTTATCTCTTTTACAATTTGTTTACAATGTTGACAATAGTTACTGTAAAACAATAAAGATATGGTCATTTCTTATCTTTTATTACAAATATAATTGTCAATAATTATACACATCTCTAAACCATAAGATAATATGGTTTGCTTTTTATTTTATACTTATCCACAAATTCTTTCAGTATTTCTAATACTTTGTTTTTCATCATATTATCAATATAAATATAGAGCTTCTCAATAGTTTTATTAAATTTACAAAATGTTTTTGATGCTCCATACCAATCTTTCATATACATCCAAAATATTCTCTCTCTCTCAGTTAATTCGTTTATATCTTTTGAATAATTTGGTATATTATAGTCTTTTGTCCCACTATTTAAAGAAATTATCGCTGGATTTGATGGTAAATATGTTTCTGTTAAGCCAAAATCAATTAATAACCAATTATACTTACTATGTAATCCATTCGATTTTACAATATTTGATGGTTTTATATCATTATGAACTATGAAATCGCTATGTAAAATCATCAGTTGACTACATATATCTCTTTCTAATAACTCGTAACCCTTTTCCAGTTCTTCATTCTCACAATTATTTAGACTATCACCATATTTTGGTAGAAACATCATACATCCATCAAGTGATGCAAAAGAGCATATGTCAATCGGGTACAAAATATGAGAAAAATACAATTCACTCTTATAAATATTACTTGGTTGAAATATCACCTTTATTATTCCTCCCTTATAACACATCACTAAAACCCTTTTTGAACTTTTTAGAACACATACCTCATTAAAATCAATGCTATCTATCAATGATAGCTTATTTGTTAAATTTTTATATATTGCTACTTGTTTTTTATCAAGAAACTTTTGTAATTTTCTATAATATGGATATTGTGGATCTATCATAAACAGATACAAAATATTCTAAAGATATCGAAATTTAAATGTTAATGCGTTCATATCATCCAAAATTTATTAATATCTCAATCAATGCAAAATTACTCAGAACATATACTTAGTTCACTAAATTCACCATTCAATATACATATTCTTAACATCATCAATACTATATCATCATTAGATGAATCTAATTTAAAATGGTTTCAAAATCATTCTACAGATACGTTTAAAGAAATCGCCAAAACTTTAAAAAATCTTAATCTTCAAGATAAACTCCTTGAATCTCCACATTTCTTATTAATTACAACAACAATTCAAGATTATTTAGATAAAACTCTCCATTCTAAACAAATTGATACACTTCCAGATAATTTGACAATTATTGTTCAATCTTTTAAAAAAGTTGTTTCAACATTTATAAATATCAATAAAAACAAAGATGGCACACAAGTTTTCAATTATGCACTCGAACTATTAGAACAAGCAATGGATCAAGCTGAACAAGATAATGTTAAACTACTCTTTTTTGATGTTATTGGTGATAATAATCGCGCAGATAAATTATGGAATCTTTTTATAGATTTCTCTGCAAGTATGTATGGACTATTAGCATCTATTCCATCTACATCTAAATGGAATGATATTGTTTCTGATAAAGATACTCTAATACATCTTATTGATAACTATTTAGACAATATCAAAGATGACTAATTACGTATATTGTATGTATGATTCTCAAGAAGCATTGCTTCTAACAATCCTTGCTTTGTTTCTAAGTTTTCTTCCTCTTCTTTTATCTTTAATCTCTTAATCTCTTCAACTGCTTCTTCAGTAATTCCACCTACACTTAAAGAATTTAGGTAGGTTTCTGAATTCTTTTCATTAACATAGAATTCAAAAACTATTTCTCCAGAATCATTCGCAATTGCGAATCCTTCTACTGGTATGTCTTCTTCACTCTGTTTATAGCTTACAAACTCACCGTTTACATACATATCTCTTAAACCAGTCATCTTCGGAGGCTCTCCAAATTGAACTGTATATAGTTGAGATGGATCAAAAGCTACATGTAATCTATATGAATAGTATTTCCCAGGTTTTAATCCTTTTACTATAGCTGTTGCTTTACCTTCTGCCATACGCAGTAAACCCTTGGCATATCTTGCCGAGTGAGTCCATCCAGACAATTCACACAAAATACCATGTGATAATGTATATTCCCAACTTCGATGAGGAAGTGCCCTCGAACCATAGTTTCCATATCCCACAATAGGGTGATCCTTATCATTAAAATTATTTTCGGCATAAGTAGTTGGTGGCGGCAATGGTGGACACCATTTTGTTAGTATTTTTATCTTTTTGACGTCCTCTCCTGGCGCGCGCTCTTTGCGATCGCCGGCTTTATTCTCACATTTTGATTTTGAAAGCACAGACTCATCTGTTAGTGTTCTGACACGAGTCTCCATTTTATTACCAAAGTACACCTTACTTAATTCTATACATGACTCAGGCAATTTACATAAAAACTTCTCATCCCCTGGCCAACCAGCATTTACTGCCCAATCAGGAACACCATCATCATCTTTTGGTTCTAATGTTGTTACAGGAGCTGCTGTTGTTGAAGGAGTTAGTGTTGTTGAAGGAGCTGCTGTTGTTGAAGGAGCTGCTGTTGTTGAAGGAGCTGCTGTTGTTACAGGAGCTGCTGTTGTTGAAGGAGCTGCTATTGTTGAAGGAGCTGCTGTTGTTACAGGAGTTTCTGTTACTACAGGAGTTTCTGTTCTAATAATTGATAATTTTGCCCCTGTATCACATTTCTCACATGTTTTACATTCACCACTCTTGGGACATGACACAAGACATACTGGACATTTTATAGTTTCTAATATCTTATTTCTTTTCTTTAAAACTTGAAGATTATACATAACACCATATATTGCTATTGAAACTAATAATATCAGCATCACAAGTACAATTGTTATCATTAATATAAGGTCAATAAATATATTTATGATTAAAGAGGATGTTACAATCCAAAGAGTTTGGGGATTTTGATCTTATAATGGAATTGATGAACGATGAAAACTTTCGTAGTTTATTTGATAGTCAATTCAATGATTTCTCTAATATCAAATCAATATTAGTTATCATGAAAACATATGCCTATCTTGAGAAAAGATATATTCAGGAATATGGGTATAAACCATCTAAAGATTATATGGCTAATGGAATTCAAAAATTAATGAGAGATAATAATACGAGAAAATTCTTGGTTGAAAGTACCAGAAGTTTTATGAATGATACAGACACATTTGATAAAATTGTTAATGATAACATATCTAATTTACCTCTTATTACAGAACAAAAAAATAATGACAGAGTTTAATGGATAAATTATTCAACGATTTTTACAAAAGACGTAACTTATACATTAACCAAAATATTGAAGATATTAAGAATAAACAGAAAGAATATCTGACTAAAATGGACAATATACGTAGAAATATTGCTTTAATTATTAGTCTGCTTATACAGTTAAAGTTTCAATTAGAAACGCAAAAACCGGATAAAAAACATCTTGAGTGTTGGAATAAAATAAAAGAATGTACGAATAAAATCAAATCACTTTCAAACTCTTCATTATATTGTGTTTATCGTTCTCCATCCAGAACGAATGTTAATACATCTCTTGTCAAAATTGTATCACCTACAGCTGTTTGTTCAAATATTAAAATACATAATTGTTATGACCAATTCATTGTCGATGACACAATTATATATGGGAGGGTTAAATCCCAATACATTGATTTACATGTATATGAAGACACTATTATCCGAATTCCAAAAAACTTAATACAGTTAGAAGGAGATACCATATCTATTCAATATGTTGATGTATTTAGCTCAAGATGTTCGTCTATGTATAAGTATAAAGGTATTGATAATGGTTTTGTTTTAAGATTACATAAAATTCTAAATGGAAACATGTCTCAAGAGAATATTGAAAGTGCTATATCAATCGGAAGACATCTTATTGCACAGTGAATAAATTTATTGTAAGACTCTTTGAGTATTGGCACAAATAAATAAAAGATTTGCGTAAGTGTCCTTTAAAAAAATAAATTAGATTTGTAATGAAGCTAACAGAATCTACAGAAGTTGCTTTAGTATTCTTAATTCCACTTTTTGCAGCAACAATATACAATAATTTCCAAAAAAAGAAGGTTCGTGCGAATATGAAGGTTGTTTACTACAAATTTTTTGTTTTTTGTGCCATTTTATTCTTAGCTTCTCAAATATCAATACAAATTGGAAATAATGCTGCTATAGAACCCGTTATACGTGTATTTGGTGAAATTCTAATGGCATTGTTGGTTTTTGATTTCTTCCTTATTCCTAACCCAGATACTCATCCGGACGATATAGCCATTATTCATACATCGATTCTATGGTTTTTAGGATTTATATTTCTTTTATTATGTTCTATGAATCATTTTATGAACGTAGCTGATGAAAATAAGGGTTGGAATATGCATCCTATATTTGAAATACACAAAATTTCAAAAAAAGTCTATTCTGAATGTGCTATGCCTTCACCTGATTCTCAAAATTTACCTATTTGTAATTTGTTTTCATATGTCCAAAAACAACAAAATGATTGGCCAACTCAACAAATAGGAAATAATGTTGCTGTTTAAATTATATATTGACTTAAATCAATGGTATTAGACCAGATACAATGTCCAAAAAAAGGAAATAATAAGATGGGAGTCAATGTATTTGCTAAAAAATGGCTTCCTGAAATGGAAAAATATGCGATTGATTATGTAGGACTTGGTGATCTTACAGGTACTACCAGTAATAAAGAAGCTAAGAAAGCGACAATTGGTACTAATAAATTTGTTAAATTATCTGGAAAATGTGGAATTGCAAGTGATGCACAATGTGTGGGTAAGGATAAATATATGTATTTTAGAAGTTATCCTATGGGATATACACCTACATGTATTAAGAAAGATGGAAAATATATAACCAGTGGTAAAAATCCTATTATTGGTGGTACTGGATTATTAGGTGGAATTCAAGAAGATTTATATACACTTAATCTATCCGATTATGCTAAAGCTATTGTAAAACAAGGACCATTTGCGTCTACTGATTGTATGTATGCCCGCTTACCTGTTGGTGATGGACTACTTCTTGGTGGTAGAAGATTTGATAATAAAGAGGATGTTGAACTCAATGGTCGAGGGTGGTATGTTGAAGAACAATGTGTTCCACGACAACCTACGTTTGATAAAAATTACGGAGGAGAAATCTTTAAAATTCCATTTTCAGAAAGCAGATGTAAAGAAGAATTTACACAAAAATCTGAAACAAGAACTATCCCTAAATACATATATATACTTCTTGTGTTTGGATTACTTATTCTTAGTCTTATTAGTACTAAATACAACAAAAAAACAGGCAAAGTTTGTGTTTCTATTGGTTTAAAATTTATGAGTTTCTGTATAATCAAATGTCGTGACATTTGGGACTGTTATTGGCGCACTCTTATTCCTTTTTTTTTATTAGTATTAGGCTACTATCTTTTATTAGCCCCCTCGAAAGTATGGGTTCCTGACTCATCTTCATCTTCATCTTCCTCTTCATCTTCCTCTTCATCTTCCTCTTCTTCTTCGGATTCGGACACAAATAATGAGACATATAGGGGGTAATACATGTTTACCTATTTCTTAGATGTCATTATTTCTGCCCCCCTTTTATCTAAAGCCAATTCAATCTTATCATCATAAGGTTTGACATTATCATTTTCTTCCTTTTCGTAGTTATGAATATTTACATTATCTGAAATACGAACTTTTCTTTTATTCTGAAAAGTCCAAAACAATGTTGGTATTAGATTGTTACTTACTAAATTTTCAACCCCTCTCATAATATCCAGCTTCTTTGAATGAAAATCTATTTGAAATTTTAAAACATTCTTTGCGGACTCTATGTTCAAGCTTGGAAACATTGATATTGGTGTACTTTCATAATAAACTGTTTTCATAATTTCAAAATTTTGTTCTTCCTCATCATAATATATCATTGTAGAATCATATCTTTCTTCACTTTTTCTTCGAGAAGGATGTTTCTGATATGATTTATCATATATTGCCACATACATCAATGATGAATTCCAAAAGGCACATAAATCATGATATTTCCATCCAAGACTTCTTTTTAAACTTACTAAATCACTATACGTCTCATGTGTTAATATATATTGCCACAATCTTTCTAGAACAAATCCTTCATTTCCACCTTGATCATTTGTTGATAATAACATTTTTAACAAATTTTCATATGATTTCTTTGAATTTCTTCTTATTGAATTACCTCTAACATAAAATATTGCACTCCAACAATACGGTATTATATTACTTGGTTGTGGGAACCCATTTGAACCACACATATAATGTAAATAATTCCCATACGGTATTGGGGTCTTATATTTCAATGCATTTACCTTTTCATCGTGTGCGAAATCATGAAATTCGTGTGTCTCGACGGTTTGTTGTGTATTAGAGTCAATATAATATTGTATAATTCTATTATTTTGTATGTAAAAACGATGGTCAGAATCAATATTCGGTGGTATTACATCATTATATCTCCAAGTTAATGTTTGAAACTCTTTATCTACATAATATCGCACTACATCATATTTCATTAAATTTACAAAATCAGGACTATGATCAAATGGATCTCCTTGTATAAACCATATCTTATCTGGTAAAACTTCATAATTCTCTATTATATAATCTAAATATGTTCCTCCTTCTCTTCCTATGTTTTCTTTTCTTATTATCTCTATTTTTTTTAAAGCTTTCTTTGAAAATGATATGTTCTCAGGTCCCTTATTAAATATTACTACTCTTTCAATCCATAATTCAGACTCTATAAGTTTATTTAACCATTCCAAATCTTCCTTAAATCTTGCTACAACAATAGTATTATTTTCTATAAGATTACCCTCCATATCAAAATATATATTATATCATTCTACGAATATAACCGCATTTATATCTCTAATCTTCTATTTGGTATTCCCTTATTCCAACTATATTCTTTATCAATTCCTTTCCAACTACTTGGTATTACAAAACCAAATATATTGTCACACCAATTATCACATATATATTTTGGTTTATCAATCTTAGGTAATTCAAGTGATGCTTTCCCTATATATATACAAAAATTTAATCTATCATTATATTTACAACAAGCATAACACTTCATCCTTCTATAATCATAATACTTTCTAGGCACACGATTCCATAATGGCCACCTATAACTATTTAACCAACCTCTTCTCCAATTTTGTCTCCATAATTCACGTTTTTCTAAATAAGATAATCCTATAAAACTATTATTCAAAGGTAGTTCATAATCCATAAAATATTCATTACAACATATACATCTTTTGGGTTTTCCATGTGGAAATATATTTTTGTCATTTGTTATATCATAACCAGTACTATCCTCCCTTGGAACAATATTTAATTCTCTTGTATCTGTTACACATTCTTCATGATACAATATATCACTATGCAAATATTCATCTATTATACTTAAAACATCACTTGGCAATTTTATAAACATTTGATACTATTAGTTTTCATTACAATTTTATTACATTTGTAATCTATTATGGTGAGTCGATTTGAAATGAGCCTCTATATCCTCATCTCTTTGCCTTAGTCTATACATTCTGTATTCTTCATCCTCTTTTTGCCTTTGTCTTAATTCCGCAAATCTTCTTTTGTCCTCATCCGTTAATTGATTTGGGATTGTTCCTCTATTGTCTTTTATTTTTGCAAAACTTCTTGAAACATCCTCATCATTTATTACAGCTTCTTCATAAGTTAAATGGGGCGCCTCTAATGCACGACGAACATCTGTATATTTTGTTCCAGAAGGTGTTTCACCAGAAAAATCCTTTATTTCGCCTTGACCTAATACTGAAGCATTTGTATTTGAAGCTAACTCTTCTGGTATTTCTGGACATTTAACTAATTGATATCTACTTGCATCCATATTATTTGTATGCGCCTTTTTCTGCTGTTCATAAACAGAATGAAAATTACTTTCGGATGGTCTTTCCGGTTGTTTTAGACCAGATTCCTTTTTTAGCCAATCTCCATATCCTACATCTTCATCCTTAAAAGCATTCTTAGTGTAATATTCATTGAATACAGAAGGGTCGAATTTTGTATCAAATAAACTATCTGGTGGAGGTACTGCTAAATTTTCTCTTATGTTACTTCTCCTTGATACATTTATATTTGTTATGCTATCTGGTATTGATTGTTTCAAATGGTTATAGCATGTTGTTAACATATTAAATGCAGTTGTATCGCCATTATGTCTATCTGGATGTAGTGATACTGCTAACTGTTTATATTTTTTATGTAAAAATACTTCTGTATATCCTTCTTTAGGAGGCTCTCCAAATAATTGCGCCGCCATGATATCTAAGTTGGCGGAAGGATTATTACGACTATTCGTTTTATCTTGATATCTTTTTTGCAATTCTTCACTGGTTGCTTTTTCTGTAAAGTTTGGCAACATTCGTGGCATATAGGGTGTTCTTACAGAAGTATTATGTATAAAATCTTGATCTCTTGAATATTTTGGTTCTGGATTGTAATTTCTTCTTCTTGACTCGAACTGATTTGTTCTACGTATATCGGAATCTTCAGTTACTTTAGATGTTTTTCTCTTCTCGTCCATCCATTGTTTTATAAATAAATGAACTGATTCTTTTGGTATTCTCTCTAATACACGTTTTATTTGAGATTGACTCAAACCAAGTGCTGCTAATTGATTTACCTCCATAATATTTCATATGGTGCAATTTTTTATCTAATTTTTACGCAATATTATCAAAATATTTCTCACTAAATACAATATCTCCTTTACCTATATCTATCAATTCTTGCTGAAATAATGTTACTGCTGTTTTTGTAAAGTCTAAAGTCTCAATTACAGTATCCAATCCACTATCAAATAATGTTATTGCTACATTTGATAATTCTTTGACTAAATCGTCAAATTGTTTTATTCCCTCTAAATCTGTACTTGACATTTATGATAAATATAACATATTTAATCCGCAAAACTAATCGCAATTTACACCTTACAAATAAAATATTAGATTTCACAAAACCCAAACATCTAAGTATGAACAAAACAGTTCAAATACTACTTTCTATAGCAGATGATGCCAGTCTCCATTCTATGGATGAATGGGAAAAATTCATACTTTTTGATAAACCACACTTCCTTAATCAACTTACCTATGATATATTTCAAGTGCTTGTAGATGGATATGGTACTAACCTTTCCAAATGGGAATTAGCTAAATCCTTGAATATTGAAGACTCAAATATTAATAATAGACTTTTTTCTGTTATTAATAAAGACAGTAAGACAATTTCATATGAAGAATTTCATGATTTTTGTGCCCTTGGTCAAAAACATCATATTATATCACTCCTAAAAGAAGTGGGTATATATAATAAATTGTATAAGGAATCATGTAATAATTCTAATATGGATGTTAATGTACCCCTTAACCCAGTAGAAGAACAAAAAATACCAGAAGACTTAGTTGATGATACATCAGACAAACAAAGTTGTTCTGGTGATTCCACTGAACTAGATTACAAAGGAAATAATCCTGCTGAAAAATCTAATAGTAGATTTTCTCGATTCATGGATTGGTGTAACCAAGTATATTCAAGTTTATTCAAAAATTGTCTTTTTTCAAAAAAATGAAACACATCCAAATTATAATTTAACAATTCAAGCATAATATTTAATATGTCTCAAGAACCTTTACAGATTTATGACTGGGAAACCTATGATGAAGAAGTTGATATTGATGATTCCAACAGCGAATCGGAGTCAGATTGTGATACTCCTACAATTTCTCAAAACTTTGTAATATATCTTTATGCTCTTACTCAAAAGGGTGAAAATGTTAGTATTAAAGTTAACGGTTTCACTCCATATTTCTGGATTGAAATTCCAAATTTTTGGAAACCATCATGGACATCTATATTTGCGGATGAACTCAAAGAGTCTTTACCCAAGAATATGCGAGATGAATATATTGAGGAATATTCTACTAAATCACTGAGACCAAGATTCAAATTTAGAAATAATCAATGGGGAAAGAAAACCTTATTTATGCAACTAGTATTTAAAAGCGAAAAAGCACAAAAGTATATATACTTTCGATTGAAAGAGCCTTACAAAGGTTCTATCTCTGGATTGCGAAAGCATCAATTTGCTATTTATGAAAAGAATGTTCTACCCGTATTAAGATTTATTCATATACAAGAATTAAAACCGTCTGGATGGATTACACTCGGACAATCTGCAGTTAGAACTACTAAGTCCGCATTATGTGAAACTGAATTTCCACATAATTGGACTGTTCATTGGAAAGATGTAAAACCAGTAGATATCGAATCTATTGGTCCAATTAAAGTGGCTTCTTTTGATATTGAAGCTGATTCTAGTCATGGTGACTTTCCAGTCGCTAAAAAGGATTACTACAAATTGGCAATGAATATTTATGAAGAAAATGTTCGTTATCAGAAATTAAAGAAACGAACTAATCCTATACTTATTTCGATGTGGATTAAGGCAGCTTTTAGAGATTACAATCCAAATGAGAAATACGATGAATATACTAAATCGTCTATTCAAACAATTATTCTCAAATATCCATATGATATTCAAAATAAACTCTTTGATAAACTTGGGGACGAATGTTATGTTTGTTTAACTAAACATATTGTTCAAAAAACCAAAAGTAAAGAAATCGTTGAGTCTTTAAAGCAAATCCTCAATAGTTATTTGCCACCTGTTAAAGGTGATAAAGTTATTCAAATCGGTACAGTTTGTTACAGATATGGTCAGGAAAAAACAAGTATTGAAAGACATATTGTAGCTCTTGGAGGTTCTGATAAATTAGAAGGTATTGAAGTTGTATCGTGTAATTCAGTGAGAGAAGTCTTTCAAGAATGGATTAAATTCATGAAAAAATCACAACCAAATATCATTACTGGATATAATATATTTGGTTTTGACTTCAAATTCTTATGGGAATGTGCAGAAGAATACGATTGTCTAGACCTTCTTAAACAGTTAGGACCTCGTAAATCAAAACAAAACAAACTTACTGAGAAAACACTATCATCATCTGCTTTAGGTGTTAATATTATGTTCTTCTTTGAAATGCCAGGAATCGTTACTATCGATTTATTGAAGGTTATTCAAAAAGATCATAACTTATCATCATACAAATTAGATGATGTTTCCAATGAATTTATCCATGGTGCCATTACCAAAATTGATCATCATGACAATAGTCCTAATTGTATTATTACTTTACACACAGATTCAACATTTAGTCTACTAAAAGGACATTATATTGTCATTTTCAAAGAAAGTATAATTGGAAAGGAATTTATTGGTGAAAGAAGAAAAATTATCGATATTGTTGAAGATGTAAGCATTACTCTTGAAGAAGGCAATAATAGTCAAGAATTACCTGAAAATCCAAAATCATATTATTGGGCCGTAGGTAAAGATAATGTATCTCCACAAGATATTTTCGAAAAACAGCGTGGAACTGACACAGATAGAGCTATTGTAGCAAAATATTGTGTACAGGATTGTGAATTATGTCTTAATCTTATGCAAAAACTTGAAATTATCACTAATAATGTTGGTATGTCCAATGTATGTTTAGTGCCATTTGCCTTCCTCTTTATGCGAGGTCAAATGATTAAAACTTTAAGTCTTGTCGCATCAGAATGTCAAAAAGTTAAATATTTGATACCTGAATTACCAAGGCCTCCTGAAGATACTAAAGATTCGTATGAAGGTGCTGAAGTACTTGAACCAACGCCTGCAATTTTCCTAAAAAATCCAGTAAGTGTACTTGATTATGGCTCATTATATCCATCAAGTATGATTGGAAGCAATATTAGTCATGATACTATTATTGTTGAACCAGAATATCAAGGAGAATCTGGAGCCAAATTGTTAGAAAGCATGGGAATCAAGTTTCAAGATATTTCATATGATAATTATTATCAAGTACTCCAAGGTAAAACTTGGGTTAAAAAAGTTGATGAAAAAAATCCAGTTGTTAATTGTAGATATATTCAACCTCCGATTGACCCAGAAACTGGAAATATTGATGACACTAAAAGGGGAATTCTTCCACGAATCTTGATGAAACTACTCGCGGCACGTAAAGCCACCAGAGCTCAAATCAAAAAAGAAAAAGACCCCTTTAGAAGATCCGTTTTAGATGGTTTACAGCTTGCTTATAAAGTTACAGCTAATTCACTATATGGTGGAGTAGGTGCTGAAGTAAGCTCTTTATACTATAAGGATATTGCTGCTTCAACCACTGCCGTAGGAAGAAGACACTTACATCTAGCTAAAGATTATGTTAAACAACATTATCCTAACGCAGATATCGTGTATGGTGACACGGATTCTATATTTGTGAACTTCAATGTTCATAAAGGGTTAGAACAAGAACTTTCTAATAGTGAAGCTCTTCAAAAATCAATAGATTTATCTGTTGAAGTTGAAAATGGTATACAATCTCTATTGGAATATCCTCATAAATTAGAATACGAAAAGACATTTTATCCTTTTCTATTACTTCGCAAAAAGGGTTATGTTGGTAACAAATATGAATTCGACCTTAATAAGTATAAGCAAAGCTCTATGGGTGTTGTCACAAAAAGACGTGATAATGCTCCCATTGTTAAATATGTTTATGATGGAATTATCAAACGAATTATGAATGATAGAGATATTCAAGCGGCTATACAATTCCTTTTGGATTGTTTTAAGAAAATTCTTAAAGGTGATTTTCCAATACAATATTTCATTGTTACTAAACAACTAAAAGCACAATATGCATTCCCAGAAAAAGTTGTTCATAAAGTTTTGGCGGATAGAATGGGTGAAAGAGACCCAGGAAATAAACCACAATCAAATGATCGCATCCCTTATGCATATGTTAAAACCAAAACTGTACCAAAATTACAAGGCGACCGTGTAGAACATCCGGATTATATTAAAGAGAAAAACCTAAACATAGACTACTTATTCTACATTACAAATCAAATTCAAAAACCGGTATGTCAGGTATTCGCACTTGCCTTAGAAGAATTGAGAATTCATGGCTATAAACTTCCTATTGACCATTTTGATAGAATGAAAAAACAGTTACAAAACGGTGAGAAACAACTTGAACCATCCAAAATTCGTGAAAAAATTATGGACAAGAAAATGGATGAAGTTTATAAGGTTTTGTTCAAAAAAATGGTAGAAATAGAAGAAGGTAAAAGATATGGTCAAAAACAAATCTCAGATTTCTTCTCAAAAAGATAATACTTACTATTAGAGAACAAAAATGTATGTTACTTTTTTTCAGATTAAAAAGATACTTGAATCAAACAAAAAAATACCATATCATATCGTTAAATATCTTATAACGACAGACTTCTTGCTTAACAATATTACTCAAATACTCCCAGAATATACAGAACCCCCTATATATTTTGAACCAACATACAAAAGAGACTCTCTTACTGGAAATTTTAAACTAAAAAAAAACAAATACGGACTATGTCCTGTTGGTAGACTTCCGGGTTATACTGATAGAGTTATGATTAAAACTTTACTACAAACCAAAAACACTCTATATGACTCAATTTCAATAATAGGAAATGACCATTTCCCAGTTATACTCATTACACAAATATTCTCTATTAATATCGCCGTTTTAACATGGAATATTGGCAATGCAAATCCAAAAAATATATGTCCTAATTTACTAAAAACAATATTTGATACATATGGGACAAAACCCGATATTCTAATCATAGGATTTCAAGAAGCAGATAAAAATACCATTCCAGATATAAGCGTATGGAATGGTATATATAATTCCAACATTCGACTACATGGAAATAGCTTCAAATCTTTATTAGGCCATATTATAGGCTTCGGACTTGAAACTACAATATTATGGGACAACAAGTTAGTTCATGTTAAGCAAATATTAAAAGAATCTAATCGGGGAACCGTTACTAAAGGAGTACACACAAGCAAATTCAGATTCTCAAAAAAATTTATGTCCATTACATGTTCATTGGCTAACATTCATGCACCATTCACTAAAAATCAGACGAAATACTCTAACTTTTATAATTCCACTCTTACATATCTTAATCAACTTGGTAACTCGGATGTCTTACTATTATTTGGTGACTTCAATAGCAGATGTATGTTAAAACTAACTGAATATGGTAAACCCTTATTTATCAAAGATATTCGTCTAAATAATACACATTCACTATACCAATTTACAAAATCAATAAAAAAACGTATCACCAAATCTATAAAAAAACACAATATAACAAAACTAAATTTAACTATCCAATCACCTTTGTATCAACACAACTTATTACTACAATCGAAATTCTCTCATTGGTTGCTATATTTTAAACTTAAATTATAAGGGTGCTATTTGTTTTGTACAAGCTATTGCATGTTTTGGACGAAGACCTCTTAGCGTTTTACCATCTACCACACATCTTTTATACAAAGCTTTACTATATTGCTTACATGGACAATCTCTAGGAAGAATCCCTATTGTTTGGAATATTTCCTCCCACATGTCTTCTTCAGAAATTTCTTCCACTTTATCATCAGTTTCTTCTTCTATCTCTTCATTTTCATCATTTCCTCCAGATTGCTTTGCTATTTCTTCTAAACTTTCTTCTTCCATTTCTTTCTCTAACCTATTTCTCTCTTTTATTTTTTCATTTATTCTATTCATATCAGCAAATATAGAATTTAAAGTAGGATATTCAAATGTATCATTACCACAATGGAATGTTACTAATTCTTTAATCATGTTATAACTATCATTATTAAAACCTAAATGCTTCTTAGTTCCACCCTTATAATACAAAGGATACCTTTGTAAATTTTTAGTGGTAAATAGCACATTATTTATACCATTCTCTCTAGTATAATTTACCACATTCTCAACAGAATCCCATATCTCACTTAAATCAAATATTATAGGAATCGCACCCTTTAATTTTAAATATGTTATCGTTTTATCTTCTAAACTCAAATAAGAACCCCCATTCTCTATCTCATCGGGTATGTCTTCCTTTCTATCACATATAAAACATAAAGTCAATGCCGCTGAATTTATCAATACACTCTTATCATTTGATTTCTTCCTATGAGATTTTGTGTTTCTTGATTTACTTCTAGGTGATAATTGAATCAAATCAAATAATAACAGTGTTTCCAATTGCTTTAGACGTTCTGAAACTTTCTCCTTTTCTTTTTCTGATTCCAGAATCGATTGGGTTTTAAGAAATATATTATTTTCTTCTAAGAAATCGTTTGATACAGACATTTATATCTCCAATTATTATTTATATATCTATTTGAACTTACTTAAGTTTTTAAATCATTTTGACCATCTATAATAGAATATTCCACTTGTTGTCTTAAGTCTCTATCTACCTTTTTCTCTGAAATAATCCTTTCCATCTTTTGTTCCCATAAAGTTTGTATAAAATTTGTACTTTGATTTCTAAAGTCATCACCATATTCATCTTCCAGCTTATCTACCAATTGAATTATCAATGATTCTATTACATCTTTCTTATGTTGCGTCTTCCATTGCTCTCCATCAAAAGTCTTCATATGTGAGAATTTCTTATTTGGCAACTTCAAATTATGATTCTCAGGATGTTCTTTATTAAAATGTAACTTCTTCACCATTTCAGGTATACATGTATTGACACCCTTCATTAAATTTAATACCTCATGTTTTAAGTAATTCCAATTCTCAGATCCATGTGGATTTATAGTTAAATTCAGCTCAATATTATTAATCGTACAATTCTCGTAGTGATTCGAATTTGAATACGTTGTTGTTGGCTTCTTCTCTAATTGATTTTTAAGCCTCTCCATTTCTATTTTTAAGTCTTGTACTTGAATCGTTAATTCCTCATTCTTTCTTCTTAATTCCAATAGTTCATCTGGTTTTGGATTCAGCTGCGCCAATTGATGTAAGTGCTTACGAGTAGTATAGTGTTTTTCAAGAGCAAATTTACGTTGGAAACTACATTGACATGTTTCACAAAACCATTTCGGTCCTTTCGTTCCTGTACCAGACATCTTATTATAAGGTATTTTTATTTTCTTAAACCAATTTAAATCACTACATTTTCAAATTTATAATACATTACATTATAATTTGAATCCCAAATATTCAATAGGGTTTTCACCATTCAAAGATAGGGAGTTTTATTACTCCTGTTTTGAAACAGAAACCATTTTGAGGGGGGGTGCTTTTTTTTTCTAGACTAATTTTTTTTATTAATATACAATTACAATTTTCGGGTTTATCAGGAAAATTCGAGTTTTTCTCTAAACAATACCTTTCATGAAATGTGCAATTTTTTTCATAGTTTTTTGTCACTTTTAAACTTTCTCATAACTTG
>Ga0207993_1000321_pt1 | contig 19209 bp, 29 predicted proteins | sample ETN01SmetaG_2_FD_185791 | JGI IMG/M metagenome (GOLD analysis project Ga0207993, IMG submission 185791) | Marine microbial and viral communities from oxygen minimum zone, Eastern Pacific Ocean - ETNP2014F12-01SV265 (SPAdes) (version 2) | ecosystem: Environmental > Aquatic > Marine > Oceanic ...
TCTGCTGCTACCAACCTCCTCATACTAGATGAGGTGTTTGATTCCTCTCTGGATGACCAAGCAACTGACGAATTACTCAAGATTCTGAGGGGATTGGGGGATAATGTTAATTTATTTGTCATTTCCCACAAAGGGGAGCTACTTCTTGATAAATTTGAGAAAACCCTCCGATTCAGCAAGGCAAATGATTTTTCCAAACTGGCAGCATCATAGTAAGAAGGAGGCAAAGCGTCATCTTAAACCGCAAGCACTCCGACAAGCACGTAAAAGGACTAGACAGTTGAAAAAGTGTCTACTTAACCCTCCCAAGCGGAGGGTTTCCTATTATAATGTGTATATACAAAGGAAATCACATGCAAAATCAGGAAGTTAAAGGAAATCTAGCAAAACTACTCGCAACAGAGAACCTAATCGTTGAGCATAGGGTAGTGGAGACAGCATCATTCGATGTTGATCGCAGAGTCTTGGTACTTCCTATCTGGAATGTGTCTAACACTGTGTATAACATGCTCGTAGGACACGAGGTGGGTCATGCACTATTCACACCCAACACAGCATGGGGTGACCTACCAGTGCCTAAGTCTTACATCAATATTACAGAGGATGCAAGGATCGAGAAACTAATGAAGCGTAAGTTTCCTGGTCTTGCTAAGGATTTCTTTAAAGGATACGGACAACTCAACGATCAGGACTTCTTTGACCTAGATGGAATGGATGTTGCGAAACTAAACCTTATTGACAGAGTTAACCTACACTATAAGGTAGGATCATATGCAATCATCCCATTTACTGACGCTGAGAGACCCCTTAGAGACGCTGTAGGAGAGACAGAAACCTTTGAAGAGGCAATCACTGCTGCTGAAGCAATTTATGCATACGAAAAAGCAAAGAAAGAAGAGGAAAAAGTCTCTGCTATCAAGGGAGATAAGGATACAGAGGACATGAATGTTGACTGGTCACCTGATGGAGATAATCAGGGTAATGCAAACGGTGAAGAAGATGGTGAAGGAGAAGGTAAGCAGAAGGCATCTAATTCAGATCAAGATGGTGATACTGATGAGGATGAGGACGGTGATGGAGAATACCAGAGGAATGGTGGTCAGGAAGCAGGTGATCTAGATTCTCTTACTGACAAGGCACTAGCAGAAAACCTTGCAGAGCAAACAAGTAAGCAAGAGTCAGACCGTCCTAAGTATCTTGAGGTAGAGAATGTTGATCTAGGACATCACGTAGTAGAGGCATCTAAAATTAATGAGGAGTGCACAAGTTTCTGGAATAGTGACAGGTATACCAAGAAAGATCTTGACTGGTACCGTCCACTAGATTTCACTGATGTTGATACTGAGTATCGTAAGTTTAAGAGAGAGTGCTCTCGTGAAGTAAACTATCTCTGCAAAGAGTTTGAGATGAAGAAGGCAGCAACTTCTTACCAGAGGGCAACTGTAGCAAAGACTGGTGTGATTGACACTAACAAACTTCACCAGTATCTTTATAATGATGACATCTTTAAGAAGATTACTTCTATCCCTGATGGTAAGAATCATGGAATGATCTTTCTACTAGACTGGTCTGGATCAATGGCAGATATTATCCATGACACATACAAGCAACTGCTATCATTGTGTCTCTTCTGTCGTAAGTCAAACATTCCTTTCGATGTGTATGCATTCGTGCAAGATGGACACTTCTTCCCTGCAAATCATGACGAGGAGAAGTGGGTAGGACGTAAGGATACCTTCCACATCCCATCACATTTCTTTCTACTTAACTTCTTGAATGGTAAGTTGAATAATGCAACCTTCGACAGATATGCACGTGACCTATGGAGAGTTACATACATGTATTGTGCAAGGTATGGTGAGATGAGGAAGCAATTCAACTGGCAGAATCCTTGCACAGTCCCCGATGCTATTCCACCTCATCTATCTTTGGGTGGCACTCCTTTGAATGAAGCAGTAGCATGTCTTCAATCTCTTATCCCTCAATTCCAAGCGAAGACTAAGGCAGAGAAAGTACACGTTGCTATCCTAACTGATGGTGAAGCACAATACTCTGCACAATGGGTAGAGACTGAGTGGAATGGTAAGAAATCAATCCATAGATCTTCTGTCAGACACAACACTTATATCAGAGATAGGAAGAGTGGTAGGACTTTCGCACCTGAGTATTACAATCATGGCAGTGGCATGACTAAGCAACTACTACAATACCTTAAAGGTAAATTCCCACAGTGTAACTTCCTAGGTTTCAGACTCTGCACTGCTAGAGATTTCTATAGGTATCTTGGTAACGAAGTTGAGTATGAAAAGCAAGCACCTTATAAGAATCAGTGGAGTAAAAACAAGTCTGCTGCTGCTAAGATCATGGGTTATCAAGAGATATACTTCATGAATTCTAAGAATCTAAATGATTCTACTGACTTCGAACCTAAGTCTGACTCTAAGGCAGATATTAAGAGAGCATTCACTAAATCTCTCAAGGGTAAGTCAAACAATAAGAAGATCCTATCTTCTTTCATCACTCAGATAGCATGATACTATTCAAAAAGAATGATTATCCCACGTGGGTTTCGTGGGATGATGTTATAAAGAAACTAGATAGTGAGTTCACTGAAGGGAGTCACTATCTACAAGTTTCTGGAGGACCATCAGACTTTCATCCGAGAGTTGGGGTTGTATGTCACAACAATTATTTTCCTGGTAGTATTGGTCATCTAGTGACCCTAGTACAACCTGATCTGGAATCTAAATACGATTACTGTGACGTTGACATGTACGTTTCATTTTGTAAAGATGCATGTAATCACGGTAGACACTGTGATGATAAGGATGTTTTAATTGTACAAGCAATAGGTCGAATGGAGTATGGATTTGACAATGGGAAAATATATGTGTTAGATCCTGGCGATAGTATTTTTATACCAAAGGGAGTCTATCATAACCCTACTGTCCATAGTCCGAGAGCAACACTTAGTTTCGGTTTACTATGAATATATTTGCAGTCGATGAAGATCCTGCACTAGCAGCATTCGCTCTACCTGATAAGCATATCGTTAAGATGCCACTAGAGACTACTCAAATGATTTCATTAGTATTCAGTAAGTGGTATTGGAATGTAGGACCAGTATTAAAATCAGATGGCACTCCATACAAGACAGATAAGGGTGCCTTTAGGAATCACCCATGCACCAAGTGGGCAGCAGAGAATGCTGACAATCTACAGTGGTTATTTCAACATGGGATATCCTTATGTCAGGAGTATACTGATAGATTTGGTAAGAAACATGCGTGTGAGAATAGTATTAGACTAGCAGCACTCACACAAATGGATAATGGTTGTCCAGAGAAACATACTCCATTCGTTAGGGCAATGCCTGATGAGTTAAAGTATCGTAATGACATTGATACCGTTACTGCATACAGGATGTACCTAAGCACTAAGGAGTGGGCATTAGATAACTACCGTGTGCCAGATAAGAAACCGTCATGGTTACCTACACAACCCCTTGTATTAGGGTTATAATAATAGTATAAACAAACAAAGATCAAATGCCTGTTAAACTACAAGTTACCCCCGACCAAATCAGAGACTATCTCATCGGAGAATTCGGAGTAAACGTTACAACTCCTGAGTTGCAAGCCGCATGTGACCACTTCGGTCTTGCATACCAAACTGTATCAAAATACATCAGTCAATTTAAAGTTAAGCGTGGAGTCTGGGACTTGACAGTGGCAGAGACTAAAGAGAAACTAGAGCAAGTGTATTCTCAAGCAAAGACACAGATCGTAGATTCATTTGATCCTGCTTACCTAGAGGGTAAGGATTTGGTACCAGCGAGAGATGATCACTTCGTATCATTTGGTGCCTTCAACGATCTCAAGAAAGTTATTGCATCTAAGATCTTCTACCCAACATTCATTACTGGATTGTCTGGTAATGGAAAGACATTTGGTGTAGAGCAAGCCTGTGCTCAGGCAAAGAGGGATCTTATCCGAGTAAACATTACAATAGAAACAGATGAAGATGATCTTATTGGCGGTTTCCGTCTTGTTAATGGGTCAACTGTTTGGCATAACGGTCCCGTCATCGAAGCACTCCAACGTGGAGCAGTTCTCCTACTCGACGAGCTTGACCTCGCCAGTAATAAGATCCTCTGCCTACAATCAATCTTGGAAGGCAAGGGTGTATTCCTCAAGAAACTTGGGAAGTATGTAACACCTGCTGAAGGATTCACAGTTATCGCTACTGCTAACACTAAGGGTAAAGGATCAGAGGACGGACGTTTTATTGGTACTAATGTATTGAATGAAGCATTCCTAGAGAGATTCCCAATTACATTTGAGCAAGAGTATCCTTCTGCTAAGACAGAGATCAGAATGCTTAACAACTACTGTAAGGAATTGGACTGCTGCGATGATAAATACATTGCCAATCTCACTACATGGGCAGAGATCATCCGTAAAACTTTCAATGATGGTGGCACCGATGAGGTTATCTCAACACGTAGACTTGTCCACATCATCAGAGCATATGCTATATTCTCTGATAGGGTTAAAGCGATCAAGGTATGTCTGAATCGTTTCGATGATGAAACAAAACAGTCATTCTTGGAATTGTATGATAAGATTGACAATGAGGTTGACATTGAATCACTTGACACAGTACTAGCAAACTGATATGATGAAGTATAAGGAAGATGAAACGATCAAGGTTGTGGAAGATTACATCGCCCAGACCTATCGATCACACTACAGTAACGAAGAGAAGGGGGTCCAAACACTGGATCTCCTTGAGGCAATAGGATCAGCAGAGCACTTCTGTCAATCCAATATTATTAAGTATGCGTCTCGATACAAAAAGAAAGGTAAGCATAAGGATGATGTGCTAAAAATCATTCACTATGCTATACTATTATATTATTTCTCAGGCACCTCTTATCCTGGAGATAAACCCGAAAACGTCCCTACACCAGCAGAATTTATAGATTATGACTAACTCAGGTATCCAACAAGGACAACCAGTTGATTTCAAGACAAACATCCAACTAAGTAAGAAGACCATTGATATTCTTCGTAACTTTAGTACGATTAATAAGTCTATTCTTATTGAACCTGGTAAGTTTATTCAAACTATGTCAGTCAATAAGAATATCATTGCACAGGCACAGATTACTGAGCATATCCCTGAGCAAATGGCGATCTATGATCTACCATTGTTTCTAGGTGCACTGTCACTCTTCAAGAAGCCATGGTTATTCTTCCCAGATAAGAAGAAGGTAATCATTTATGATGAGGAGACCAAGGGTAAGACAACATTCTACTACAGTGATCCTGAGATTATTGTAACTGCACCAGAGTTTAACCCTAACCTTCCAGAGGTAGAGTTAATGTTTGATCTACCACAGAATGACATGACTCAGTTGCTTCAAGCAGCGAAGGTATATGGTGTAGAGGATCTTTGTATCAATGGATTTGAAGGTGAGTATAGTGTATGTGTAAGAGACAAGAAGAATACTACTTCTAATGTATTCTCACTGCCACTTAGAAAGGTAATCTTTAACCAAGGTAAGGAAGAAGGTGACGAAAAACCTTATAAGTTGGTGCCATCACGTCAGACATTCTGTTTCTGCTTCAAGGTAGAGAATCTTAAGTTGATGGATGCAACATACCACGTGACAATCAGCAATAAAAACATTGCTAACTTCAACTCGTTGTCACAAAGCAACATGAATTACTTTATTGCACTGGAGCCTAACTAATGTTTCTATGGGTAGAGAAGTATCGACCTAAGACTATTGATGAATGCATTCTACCCGATGATACTAAACAAGTATTCAAAGGATTCTTGGAGCAAGAGGAGATTCCAAACCTCTTGCTCTCTGGGTCTGCGGGTGTTGGTAAAACTACCATAGCGAAGGCATTATGCGAAGAGTTAGGAGCAGATAGTTATGTCATTAATGGGTCTGATGAGGGTCGATTCTTGGACACTGTACGCAATCAGGCAAAGACCTTTGCTTCTACTGTTTCTCTTACATCTGAGTCTCGTCACAAGGTTATCATTGTGGATGAGGCAGATAATACAACACCAGACGTACAACTATTACTACGTGCGTCGATTGAGGAGTTTCAAAAGAACTGCAGGTTCATCTTCACGTGTAACTATAAGAATAAAATCATAGCACCACTCCATAGTAGATGCTCTGTTATTGATTTTAATATTAAAAAGGATAAGCAGAAGTTGGCAGCAGCATTCTTCAATAGAGTGTGTGAGATCTTAAAGAAAGAGAGTGTTAAGTATGAAGAGAAGGTAGTAGCAGAAGTAGTTACAAAGTACTTCCCAGACTTTCGTAGGACTCTTAATGAATTGCAGAGATATTCTGCTACAGGTATCATAGATACTGGTATACTGTCAGCAGGAAATGAGTTTGCTATAGAGAAAGTTGTAGGTCATCTTCGTAAGAAGGAGTTTACTAACATGAAGAAGTGGGTTGCTCAGAATATGGACAACGAACCACAGGTCATCATGCGTAAGATCTATGATAATCTATACAACTTCTTTGATCCTAAGTCTATCCCAGAGGCAGTGTTGATTATCTCAGAGTATCAATACAAGTCTTCCTTCGTAGTGGATCAAGAGATTAATCTAGTTGCATTTATGACAGAGTTAATGATGAGGTGTGAATACAAATGAATAACATAGGATTAGAAGTTGTCTTCTGGACAATTCTAACAATATATTTACTCAGACGATTTGGAGTTTTTAAAAAATGAGTGCCAAGTGGAAGCAAAATGTTACACGATGGGAGCAACAGTATTTAAAAATGGCAAAGGGACTAACAAAGAGACAAGAAGAAATCCTCAAGGGTGATGATATTAAAACCCATGAAGGATGTATGTATGGGCAAATGTATGTCGATTGGAAACGACTCATGGAGGCATCATGATACCAATTCTATTAGCACTAACTCCAACGGACTACACACACCTAGCAACAGCAGTCCAGATGGAAGCAGCACCTAATACTTTGGATGAGCAATGTGTTGCAACATCTATATTAAATAGAGTAGCATCACCTTTATATCCTAACACCGTAGAGCAGGTTATCTATTCACCTGGTCAGTATGAAGGGTTGCAATACCGTAAATTCATACCTAAACCTTCAGCGAAGGTAGTGCTTCGTCTTAAAGATCAAGAAAAGATGAGGCAAGCATATGATATTATTGGTGATAGGACTGACTTTAAAGGTCAGAGTATGATTGCATATCGGGTTGAGAAAGAAGATCCAATGTGTCATCCTCAAGGTAATTTCTTTCACTACGATTGGCAAAAATGAGACAAAATTATCAGACAGTTAATATGTTTCCTGTAAGGTGCTTTAGTTTTAAGGCACCTAAAGCATTGCTTAAAGATACTCTGGCAAAAGCAAAGACGATGGAGTATCGGAATTACAATGCTGAGTATGGAGTTGGTACCTGTCCTGATATCTGTCCTAACCCTGACTACCGTGACCTAATGAAGTGGTTTCAACAGTGTGTTGACACATTACATGTTGACAATGGCTGGAACTGTGATAGATTAGTAGTTAATAAGTCATGGATCAATAGATCAGATGCTGGTAGTGGTCACCACCATGCACCACACAGGCATCCTATGTCATGGTTGAGTGCTATCTTCTATCTTACTGAAGGACCACCAACTATATTCGTTGATCCAATTGCACAACGAGAGTGGGCACAGTTTCAACTGGATGGTGGACCTATTAGTGATGCCACTCAGTATGTGAATCCCATACCAGGTGGATTGTATATCTTTCCTAGTTACCTTATCCATTCTTCTGATCCTAATTTCTCCACCAAGGATAGATTCAGTATCTCATTCAATACATTTCCTTCTGGTAATGTTAACGGTGGTGGTTGGGGACAGTCTATGGTTAACCTTAAGGTAACCGAAGCATGGGATGATCTAGGACCACTAGATCTAAAAAGTTATATGAAGCAAGAGTAATGGTCTGGGAAGCAAGTAACGAACTTAATTTATTCCCTGTTAAAATTAGGGAGTATCGTAAACCTAAAGATGATATACATGATCATCTTATTGAATTCTTTGAAACATATCCTCAACAGTTATCTAACTTTCCAGAGGGTGTTATCACCAGTAGACCTGATCTACACAAGTGTGACAATGAGCATGTAAAGAATTTGATAGGTTGGTTTGGTGCTTGTCTTGATGAGTATCATAACCAATATCAACTATACTGTGATAGACTTAAGATCAGTATGTGTTGGTTTAACAAGGCACTTGCTGAGAGTGGGGTAGGTCACCCACTCCATAGACATCCTATGTCTTATGTCAGTGCTGTATATTATCTGACCGAGGGTGCACCCACTGCCTTCGATGACCCATGTACTCCTAGAGTATATGATACACTAGAATTACATCAGCATGATAAGATGGTTGACAACTGGGGTATCTGTGAGACAGTCTCAGCAGAGCCAGGTAAGTTAATCATATTCCCATCATGGTTAAGACATTTTTCTGGTAGACATCTAGAAAAATATGATAGATGGACTATAAGTTTCAATGCATTTCCAGAGGGTAGATGCAACAAAGGACCATTCGACATGCCACAATTAGAGGTTAAAGTATTATGAAGTATTTGAAAACACCATTGAGATATCCAGGCGGTAAGTCTAGGGTTGCTAAAGATTTTATTCCTAGATTCCCCAAGACTATTGGTGAGTTTCGTGAACCATTCTTGGGTGGTGGTAGTGTAGCACTACTATTCACACAGATGTACCCTGATATACCAGTGTGGGTTAACGATAAATATGTTTACCTCTATAACTTCTGGACACATCTTCAGAAGGATGGCAAGAGACTGTCTGAAGATCTAGTTAAGATTAAAGAAGAGCATTCGTCAGAGGATAAGGCCAAAGAATTATTTAAAGATGCCAAGGATAGGATTCACAAAGAAGATACTTATACTCAAGCTGTGCTTTTTTGGGTTCTTAATAAGTGCTCTTACTCTGGACTTACTGAGAATAGTTCCTTCTCTGCAACCGCATCTAGACAAAATTTTACCACCAAGGGTGCCAGAAATCTACAGAATATATCCAATCTAATTCAGAATTGGAAGATCACTAACCTTGACTACTCTGAAGTTATGCGTCAGAATGGTAACAATGTGTTTCTTTTTCTGGATCCTCCCTATAAAATAGGAACATACCTATACGGTAGTAACGCTGAGTTACATAAGAATTTTAAACATGAAGATTTCTATGAGGCTTGTGCTTTATGTAAGCATGATTGGTTTGTCACTTATAATAATGATGATGACCTAAAGCAATTGTATCGTAACTTCCATCAAGAAGAATTTAAGATCACTTATGGTATGAAGCATAGGCCAGATAATAAATTGAAGAAAGAATTACTCGTAGCAAACTACGACATCAACGCAACACCGCTAGAGGTAATGTATGCATGAGTATCCGTTAAAGGATTATCTAAACAGTATCAATTTAAAGCAGGGAGATCTCTCTAATGATGAGAGAGCAATGAAAAAATACCCTGCTTTCATTGTGAACAAGTGTCTTTCTGCATTCATTGACACAGTAATGCATGCCAATGAGATGAATGCTTCTTCACATTTAGATAATGATCTTCAGTATCAATACTTTATACATAGTGTTAGGAAATCTAAAAGATTTTCTCCTTGGGATAAGAAGTCTAAAGACTGTGACCTCGACTTAGTGAAAAGATACTATGGTTATAACACTGAGAAAGCTCAGCAAGCGATGAGAATTTTAACTCAAGAACAAATTGAAGTTATTAGATCTAAATTAGATACTGGAGGAAGACAATGAGTGATGAGATCTCGTGGTCTCAAGACATGATGTTAGAAGTTACCCTAAAGGAACCCGATGACTTTCTCAAAGTGAGAGAGACATTGACTCGTATAGGTGTAGCATCTCGTAAAGAGCGTAAGCTGTATCAGTCTTGTCACATTCTACATAAACGTGGTAAGTATTACATAGTGCACTTTAAAGAACTGTTTGCACTAGACGGTAAGCCTACTAACATTACCCCCAACGATGTGCAACGTCGCAATCGTATAGCAAAACTACTATCTGACTGGGGACTAATAGATATTAGTGGTACCATAGAAGACTTAGCACCTCTTAACCAAATAAAAGTTTTATCCTTTAAAGATAAAGGTGAATGGACACTAGAGTCCAAATATAATATTGGTAAAAAGAAGACACCACAGGAGGTGACGTAGTATGGCTAAGGAAGAGAAAGAAGACTTGACAAAAAAGGGAGTCTTAGGTACAATAAAAGACAAGATCTTACCAGATGAAGAAGAACAAGCCGCAATCATATCTACTTTTGTTAGACTTGGTGTGTTGGTTTGGAGTGGTGGAATACTCACGTTAAATTACGTTGCTATTCCTGGAGTACCACAACAGAAAATCGATCCAACTTTCATAGCTTCGGTCTTCACTGGAGTTTTAGCTTCGTTCGGGATTCAAACCGCTTCTAAGAAGGGGGATGGTACCATGAAGATGCAGAATGGAAATGGAGGTGGCAACGGTAACGGTGGTCCTGTGCAGACAATTAAGATTGAGCAAGCACCATTGAAGATCATTGCTGTTGATCCTGGTAAGAAAGATGAAACCTACAAATTATAGTCATGCAGAAAATTATTAATGCTATTGCTATTGCGTCTGGTATTATATCTCTCTCCGTTGTTAGCGGTGGGGTATATCTTTATACACAAAAAGATGCAATCATAGAATCAGTTACTGAGAAGGCACTTGGATCTATTGGTGGCGGTGCTATCAGTGGATCCCTTGGTGGTTTTGCTGCTGGTACATCTCCAATGGAGAAGATGGATGAGCCAGACATCTCACTTCCTACTGGACCTGTCAACCCATTCTAAGAGTTGTCTAGATTATGTTTACTAAGTTGAAGTCTCCTATGGAGACCCAATATACACGTGAGTATGCATCATTTAAAGAACTTATTTTAGGACCAAACTTTGGTTGGTCCTATAATGATCAGGCAACGCCTGGTTACACAGAGTATGTCAATCGAACAGTCGAGAGTAATAATTCAGATCTAGACGAAGGAGATAGACAAGAGGCACTCAGTGCATCAGATCAATTAATCAAAGAGCAGACCAACCACGCTGGTTATCAGATGAAACAGCAGAGGAATGGAGACTTAGCGTTCTATTCTCATGGGTTTTTGCAAGGACCAAGTCCTATGCACAAGTTTTATTCCAACCCTAACTCTGAATATCTGGAGTATGTCGAGCCTGTCATTGGACAAATCTTTGAGATAAATAAAATTAACCCACAGGTGGTCTATCGTATTAATGCTAATGCGGTACACCCAGTTGAAGGTAATGTATTAACAGTACCTCATTATGATCATGAATTCCCTCATAAGAATCTACTTGTATACTTCACTGATGTAGGTGGAGACACAATTGCATTCGATGATAAGGGGAAGAAGCATGTCTTCACACCTAAAGAGGATGATATAGTAGTCTTTGAAGGACTACACTGTATGGTACCTCCTAAGAAAGGTAGACGTGTAATACTAGTAGTAACGTATCTCTAATGGACGTACAGAAAATCACAACAGGAGTCACAGCAGCAGCAGTCATAGGTACTGGTGCTACTATAGGGGGTGGTCAGATAGTGGATAACTATACTGGTGGTCCTCAGAAGAGAGCTAATGCTGAGGAAGTTAGACTGAGAGAAATCATTAGAGAAGAAATATATCTACAGATGGTCAACGCATGGCCGACTACTAGTGGCCCAGTTAAAGGCACTCCGACTCCTAAGAACTATAAACAACAAATACCAAAATGAGTGGAGACCAGAGAGACCAACCAGTTATCTTCTATAGTGAAGAGACTACTAGGACAAAACAAATTTTAATTCAACAGAAAAGGGATCATTCCATGAGCGACATACTCTTTCATGTATACGATAAGAAATCAGAGGTGGTAGCACATACTCTGACTGTGGAAGAGTTGGAAGAGATGCTAAAGAATGAGAAGATTAGTACAAGTAAGCATGAGATTGTCCCAGTATGGGAACCACCCTATGATGAGATCTCACAGTGAAAGAAACTAAATGGTCAGCACAAATATTACTTAACTCAAATAGACTAACCAAAGTAGAATTCTTCTCACCCTCTAATCTTAGAGAGGATGCAGAAGCAACAGTCAAGGCACTCTATGGTGTCACTGATGTCCGTCAGTTAACAAGAATCTGGAGATGAAAGGTTATACTAAAGAAGATATTAAAAGGATCCTAGGATCATCATGGCCTACCATTGATCCAGATCATGAGACTGGTAATGAAATAAGAAAGCGAAAGGGTAGAGAGATGAGGGAAGGGAAGAGACCTTACCCTGTATATAATGCAAAGAGAACTGGTCCTAACTTCGACGAGAATGGTAAATACATATACCCAGAAGGATCTGGATTCAATTACATGCAGTGGTTGAAAGATAATCCTGACAGCACTGAAGCGGTAAGTTCAACGAAAGTATCATGACTATACCTCATATCACCATACAAGACTCAGGTATCCCACCCATTTATATTAATGCTACTGGGATACCTTTGATACGTACACAGGGCACTGGTATATACCCTATTCGTGGTGTATATGTCAGTCAGATACGTCCTTGGGAAGCAACCCAACATGTTACTACTAGTATAGAACCACCAGTGGTAATAAACATGGGCACACCTATTGTTGATATGCCTGGTTGTGTCAAGGTGCACAAGGAGAATGCTAAGAGAGATCCATCTAGCAATAAGAATTTAGTTAACGATGACCCTAAAGGTAATGTAGTCTTATGTGATTCTGGTATGCCATACTTTGAACCACCTAACTATGATGCTAGAGAATTGACATGGCAAACTGTCACCCCTGAGCAAGAGGATGGTGATGAGGGTGTTGATACTGGAGACACAGGAGATATTACAGCACCTGAGACACCAACTCCTGACACAAACATCCCCACTAACAAAGAAGTAGAATGTCCTCCTAAGAATGCAAGACGCATAGGTGATAGGAATCAGAAGGGTGATGAGCAAGTAAAAGAATATAAACTGACACCTGACGGTAAAATCTGTGAGACCATCTGGGAACCAGTACCAGCAGTGGAACAGTTTCTACCATCAACAGGTGTGGTAACAACCACAGCAGTCATAGCAACAGTCGCAACTACCTCTGCTTTATTTGCAAAACCACTGGCAGATCTCCTATTGAAGGTGATCAAACCAGTGGTTAAGAAGGTTATAGGTAAGGTTAATTCTATTCTTGGTCGTCAGACCCATAGACCGTCCCGATCTGAAGTGTTGGCAGACCAGTACCGTCTGAAGAAGGGGTTACCTCCACTGAAGACTTCAAGGAAGAAGAAGGGTTAACCCACTTAGGTTTAGGTAACTGATGCTCATGAGGTATTAAAGTACCACCTGGTGCAGTTACAATAACATCAGCACAAACTGAATGATAAGGACTTGCTGGGTGGAAATATATACCAGCTTTCTTTAATTCTCCACAATTTTTTAACCTAGCTAACTCAAAGTCTAGCCGCTTATTAGATACTAGTTGAGTTTGCATAGCAATCTGTTGAGCAGCAGCCTCATGGCACTGCTTAACTAACTTTCTGTTCAGGGGAATTGATAGAGTCGCAGAGAGACCAGCATTGAATGACTGGTTAGCAGACATGTCAGTCCTAACTGGTTTGTACCACGTAGGTGTCATAGTACCACCAGTATTAACTACGTCAGGCACACCATCTGGACCATCTATATCCATCTCTATCTGCATGTCGGTGCCATCTTCAAACCATCTACTACCATCTGCCTTAGTCCTTGTATCGTACCATGACTCCCAAGGATAATTCTTAACAGTAACAGTCTGTTTAGTAGTCTTACCAGTAGTATCAGTCAAGTTATACTGTGGTTCATCATAAAAATCGATCCAAGGATCCTTCCGAGAGTCGGCAAATTGTATGTAGGGAGTTACGTTAAAGGTACTACCCTGACACTGGACACCACCACCATAGGTGTTGGTTATGTATGGACCTTGTAAAACCTGAATTGCCTGGTTCGTCACTGAGCCAGAACTATTGGCGATTGGATTAGCAGTAGCACTAACTCCACCAACTTCTGCTCTTGCAGGTAGGATTTGAATGCCGAGAAGTGCTGCGATTACTGGGTAAACGTACTTGTTGTGTCTGTTACGCTTCGGATAGTGGTGACTCTTTGTATGAGAGTTTGGTTGGTGACCCCTGGTCCTTGATAACTTTGTACGAATTGGAAGGCTTCTCCTGGAGTCGTTATCGTAAACTGACTCTGGTTGTTGAAGTTCAAGTTGTCGTATTGGGAGGTTACTGTGCCTGTTACTGCACCCTCTCCCGAACCCACTTGTGGGTTTATTGTTACTGTTGATGTATTCACGTTGGGGTTGAGTGCTTCTCCATTGTTTGAAACGCCTACCCCACTCACTGTGTATTCCCATCCTGTCCTCATGTCAATCGAATTTATGGTCTCAGTGACCGTACTTTCAGTCTCCGTGTGGGATGTCATGGATCCCTGCTGAAAATTTGGTACCACAGGCACTGCATTTGCAGCAGTGCCCCCGAAACTAAGCAGTAGTAGTACTAAAACTCGTTTCATTATGTAGCATCCTTATCTAATGGTTACTTCTGTGACGAATTGTCCCGTGGCCGAAGTACCTGAACCTCCAGCTGTTATGGTCATGGCACCAGAACTCAAAATGGTACCAGCCAAGGAACCAGCGGTACCAGGGGCAGTCGAGACTATGTTGGAGTATCCTTGGACATCTCCTACGTCAGCAGCAGTTGTAACGATAGCGTCACCTGTGCTTATATTTTGTGTAAAACTATATGCATTTCCTTGAGTGGTCTGTGCAACATCAGGTAGTGCAAAAGTAGCAACACCTGCTGTGCTGACTGCTGAAATGCCTCCGAGATTACTTGCTGCACTACCACCTGAAGGTGTAATAGTTGTTGAGACACCAGACCCACTGGTGCTGTAAGAATTACCTGCTCTTGAAACTTGTGTGTAACCCGCATCTACTTGGAGTTGAGTAGAGCTACTAAGTCTATGAGTCAGATCGGCACGAGCTGCTGTGCCACTCATCAAAATCATACCAAAAAGCAGTATTGCTTTTTTCATTTATCCTAAGTAGAAGTACATCTATTTAGCAAAAACCGTACTGTAACAAATGTACCATTTCGGATATCCGAATTGCTAATGTCTGAGAGTGTGCTATAAATATTAGTGTCGCCTTCGGGGACACAATTTAACACTCGCTTTTAAAGGAGGACTATCATGTCTAAGATACAGAGATACCGTGCAGCTGATTTACCTCAGTTGATGGATAAGATTTTTACTAACTCAATAGGGTTGGATGATTACTTCGACAGCTTTAATGCTATGGAAACGTCGAACTATCCACCCTATAATATTGTTCACATTAATAATCATGAGTCAAGATTGGAAGTAGCACTAGCAGGTTTCACACGGGAGGAAGTCAATGTCTACACCGAGTATGGAAAGCTTCATGTCGAAGGAAACAAACCTGAATCCGAGGAGGAGCAAACGTTTATCCACAGAGGATTGGCAAAGAGAACTTTCAAGAAGGCATGGACAATCGCAGAAGACACCCACGTCACCGACGTTGCATTCGATAACGGACTCCTCGTTGTCAAGCTAGGTAAGGTGGTACCTGAGCATCATGCTCGTAAGGACTACCTAACATGAAGAAGGCAGAAGAGGTCATGATGCACCCCTTATGGGCAGGACCTGTGCTGATACTGGGTATGATGGTCATGATACAGACCCTTCATACCCTCACCCACTGGAGGATGGAGGTAGATGCTGATGCATACTGTCGAAACAATGCTGAGTGGGTTGAGAAAAACACAGTGTCAGATGATTATTAACATATATAATATACAACAGAAGAGACCCGAAGGGTCTCTTTTTTATGGGTAAGACCAATGCAAAAATGGTTAGGAATTAGTTTGGGTGCAGTCTTCGGAGTGACCCACGTAGGTATGATTGGATTACTAGCAACTAGAGAATCCAATAAGGTACCTTATATCAATCCTCCAGTGGGGGATTATACATCGTATACTATCTCAGCAGATGAGAGTGGTTATCAGATCGCTTACACTGCTAACGATCCCAAGACGATGTTGATCACTAAGGACATCAAGAAGAAGGGTGGTTTCTTAGGACTGGCAAACAATACATCTCAGGTTACAGAAGAGTATGTCATGGATGGTAAGACCAACCAAGGCGGACCTGTATCTAACACGAGATCGTGGCAAGATCCATCTACTATAGTGAAAGGTGGTGAGCAGGGGAAGTTAACTGCCAAAACCGAAGCTTGTATCGAGGCGGTAGGTGGTGGCAAACAGACAGGAAGACTTGTCGGTACTAGTGTCGGTGCAGCAGCCGCACCTGCCCTATCAGGCATACCATTCGTAGGATGGTTAGCAGCAGGATGGGTAGCAATGTTTGGTGGAAACCAAGGTGCTGATATCGGTGGCAATATGGCTTCCGAACTAAACGAAAACTGCTAGAATTATGAACATGTATGTAAATCTGTGCCAAGGCACAGTATCGAAGAAGGACACCTTGACAGTTGACCTTCCTCCAGAGTATACTGATGAGTTCAACCAGATGGTTCACATCCTTTCACAGGAGAAAAACATCACTGCTCGAAGAGCATTCGTTGACTTAGTTAGAAATACATTTGATAACCTAATGGAGAAAGACTATGAGCGTAAAGGTCGTAAGAATGCAAAACGGAGAGGACGTAGTAGCTGACGTAAAGGAGATCCGTCCTGAGTCAGGTAAGTCTGCCATTGCATATGAATTCCTTGACGCTTTTGTGGTGCAGATCCTTAGATCAACTGAGGATATGTTTAATGAAGAGGTTGAGGTGCCTATGGATGAGTTGGGTGACATCAAATTGGAATTTTTTCCGTGGTCACCATTGTCAACAGGCCGAAATATTGTTACACTGTATTCAGTAGTAGCGATTGCTGATCCACATTCCAATGTCGTAGAGGGATGGAAGACTGCTATACAAAAATATAAAGCGTTAAAGAAAGACGATGCTGAAATTGATTATTCTCAAACACCACCCGACAACCTATTTGCTGGGTAAGATAACTGAGATGGATGAGGAGCCGAGTCTTCTTATTGAGGATTGTTACTACGTGACACCTGAGTGCACACTAGAGGAGTATCCTTTACACACTAGTCAACGAGATTTGTTCTTGACATCTGAGGATGTTATGACTATACTGGATCCATCCTTGACGGTAACCAAATTGTACGAAGAAGCAGTTAAAAGTGAGTGATTTCTATACCAACCTTTGTTTAGTAGGTGATGACATTCTATACCGTGGGTATGAGAATGGAGAACCTGTGCAGTATAGAGAGAGATCAAAGCCAGTAATGTATCTGGTTCCTGATGCTCAGACCAAACCTTCCAAGTATAAAACTTTGGATGGTAGGAAAGCATACCCAAAGCAATTCGACGGTGCTAGAGAAGCACGTGACTTCCTCAGACAGTATGAGAATGCTGCTGGTTTAGAAGTGCATGGGTATGAGAGATTTCTCTACCAACATGTCGCTCAGAAGTTTCCTTCTGAGGTTGATTATGATATGACTAAGATGAAGATCTATACGATTGACATCGAGGTCGCATGTGAAAATGGATTCCCTGATGTAGAAGCATCTGCTGAGGAGATGCTATGCATTACCATCAAGGATTTCAATACTAAGAAGATCATCACGTGGGGTACACGTGAGTATAAATCTAAGCACGAGTATCGTGTCTTCTGGACTGAAGCAGAGATGCTTGAGGACTTTATTCAATGGTGGGTGCAGAATACACCTGACATTATTACAGGATGGAACTGTAACCTCTATGACATTCCATATATCTGTCGCAGAGTAGAGAGGATACTCGGAGAGAAGTGGAAGAAGTCACTGTCACCTTGGAAGAGAGTCTATGACAGAGAAATTATTATTCAAGGACGTAAAAATATTGCTTATGATATCACTGGTGTCAACATCCTTGACTACCTTGATCTTTATAAGAAGTTTACTTACACTAATCAAGAGTCATATCGACTAGACCATATTGCTATGGTAGAGTTGGATGATGCTAAGTTAGACCACTCACAGTATGAAAACTTTAAAGATTTCTATACTAATGATTGGGATCGTTTCGTAGAATACAACATACATGACGTTGATCTTGTTGACCGTCTGGAAGACAAGATGAAACTCGTTGAGTTGTGTGTTGCGATGGCATACGATGCTAAGGTAAACTTTACTGATGTGTATTCACAGGTGAGAGTCTGGGATACATTGATCTACAATGATCTTAGTAAGAATAACGTAGTAGTACCACCTAAGAGTAAGACAAAGAAAGATGACAAATACGCAGGAGCATATGTCAAGGAACCGAAGCCTGGCATCTATGATTGGGTTGTTAGTTTCGACCTTAACAGTCTGTACCCTCACCTCATCATGCAGTACAACATCTCGCCAGAAACCCTCTGTGAGAGAAGACACCCCACCGCCACTGTTGATGGATTGTTACAGAGGAAAGTTAGGATCACAGGAGACTTTGCTGTGTGTGCCAACGGAGCACAATACAGAAGGGACATCCACGGCTTTCTCCCTCAGATGATGCAACGCATCTATGATGAGAGGACAATATATAAAAAGAAAATGTTGAAGGCGAAGCAAGAGTATGAAACAAACCCGACAGAGCAACTCAGAAGAGACATTGCTAAATTTAATAACGTCCAAATGGCAAGAAAGATCCAACTTAACTCTGCCTACGGTGCTATCGGTAACCAATACTTCAGGTATTACAATCTTGCGAACGCTGAAGCAATCACTCTATCAGGACAGGTCGCAATCCGATGGATAGAGGACAAAGTAAACACTTATTTAAACAATGTATTAAAAACGGAGAAGACCGATTATGTTATTGCTAGTGACACTGATAGTATCTATCTCAATCTTGGTCCTCTGGTACAAGCTGTATTCCCCAGTGGAGAGAAGGACGATCAGAGTACACTTAGTTTCCTTAAAAAGGTGTGTGATGTGGAACTTGAT
>Ga0207993_1000322_pt1 | contig 19190 bp, 19 predicted proteins | sample ETN01SmetaG_2_FD_185791 | JGI IMG/M metagenome (GOLD analysis project Ga0207993, IMG submission 185791) | Marine microbial and viral communities from oxygen minimum zone, Eastern Pacific Ocean - ETNP2014F12-01SV265 (SPAdes) (version 2) | ecosystem: Environmental > Aquatic > Marine > Oceanic ...
TTGTATAACATCAGAATACATGTCAAACTTTGAACAGTGCTTTAATGTTATCATAACAGAGCCTCAAGATCTTTCTGTATTATCATCTAGAGCAAATGGTTCTGATATATTAGACTTGACAATGAGTGGAAGTAAGAGCTATACTATTATGCACAATAATAGACCAATCAAAACTACCAACTCTAAATATGGTCTAGAACTTAAAAAAGGACTGAACATTATAAAAATATATGCTGAAAAAGAATGTCAAGGAGTGTATGAAGAAACAATATTTAACTCTGAAGATATCTTATTAAGCCCTAACCCAGCAAGAACATCATCCAAATTATGGATTGGTGGAGATGACAGAAATGTAAATGTCAGCATGTTTGACAATGCTGGAAGACTGCTTTGGACAAATCAAAACAATGTCCCAAGCTCAAGATCAATCGATATACAGGTTTCTAATTTAAGACCAGGTCTTTACTATGTAAAAGTAGAATCTGAAACCGTTAAACAAACTGCAAAACTTATAAAAGAATGAAAAAGTTAAAATACATATTATTTATTTCACTAGTAATTTTAGTGTCATGCAAAGGAAAAGAAGGCGGAGGCGGAGATGGTGGTGTTGATCCTCCCCCACCTGTACCATCACCAAAAGCTGCTACACTTAGCGCTCCAGCAAAGAATTCAGAATGTCTTGATGGTGAAAATGTTGAATTCAAATGGGCGGCATCTGAAAACACTAACAGTTATGAAATAGTAATAAAAAACTTGCTTACTCAATCTCTAGTTACTCAAACTACAACTTCAACAACAGTGACTATAAAATTAACTAAAGGACAACCTTATTCATGGTATATTATATCAAAATCAAATACCACGACAGACACAGCTGAAAGTGAAAAATGGAAATTTTATTTGAAAGGTGACCCTGTTGCAAACTATTCACCTTTCCCTGCAGACTTAATCAGTCCAAAATCTGAAGCTACTGTAAGTGCGGGCTCAATAAAATTTGAATGGTCAGGAAGTGATGCTGATTCTGGTGATACCCTAACTTATGACATATATGTGGACACATCAAACCCTCCTACAAATAGGATTAAAGCAAATCATACTTCAAGCTCCATTAATCACCCAATTAATAATGCAGGAACCTACTACTGGAAAATAATCACAAAAGATAATTCAGGCAGTAATTCTGACTCAGGAGTTTCAAAGTTCAAGGTGGCTAATTAAATTTTTTTAAAGCCTGTATCAGGGTTTTAATTTCAGATTTAGTATTAAAAAAATTAAGACTTAGTCTTACCCCGCTACCTCTTTGAGAGCATATAAAATTATTTTTTGATAAAAACTTGAATAGCTTTCCATCTGGATCATTGATATTAAAAATTGTTGAGTGCTTTTGTCTGTTTTTAATCTTTTTACTTATTAAGCCTAGTTCTGTTAATTCAGACATCAATATTTGTGAATATTGATTTAATTTTTTCTCAATAGAGTGGATAGATTTCTCAAGTCTCTTTAATGAAAAAGATAAACTTCCAATGGCCAACATATCATAGTGGCCCATTTCAAAACATTCTTTCATTTGTGATTTGTTCAAATCAATGAATTTATTTTTATAAAAGCTTTGTTTAATCAAAATAAAAGCAATTCCATAACCTGAGAACATCCATTTGTAGCCACTAGATATTAATACATCAAAAGGAGACTTGTCAAAATTAAATTTACTTGTTCCGCAAAACTGTGTTCCATCTCCAATTATTGTAAGATTTTTACTTATTAATTTCAATGATTTGAGAAAATCTAAATCCAATTTAATTCCATCAATCCATTGGACAATTGATATTGCTAGAAAGTCAGGGTTATGTGTCTTAACTGCATTTTCTAAGTTTTTCTCAATATTTTCATCATTTTTAACATAAATAATTTTATGATTAATTTTTTTTATTGAATCGGAAATTGCTGGATAATCATCCTCTAAAACAATAAAAGTTGGGTTAAGTTTTATTTCATTAATTAAAGAATGGAAACTTTGAGAAAAAGAGGTATTAAAGAATACATCTCCATTTTTTACATTAAAAAAACTAGATACTTCAACTCTTACATTTTCAACAACAGTTTCATGGTCCTTTCTGATTTCGCTTTTGTCAACTAAAGATTTTTTTTCATAATTATTACGCCATTTTAGTAACTCAAAATATAAAGGACAGGCCTTTGCAGAATCTAAATATATTTTGTTTGGATCTTTATAAAATCTCATCGAAATCAAATAGGTTAACCAATTAATTCTTTTAATTTTGCACTTTATGCAAAGTAAAAGTAACTCAGATATTAATCACGAGCAAATAGAGCTTCTTGAATATGCTCAAAAAAGAATTAAACAAAAGAAATTTCTCTACTATCATTTTGTATTATTTTTATTCATAAGTGCCATAAGCCTTTCTTTGGATCATGTTTTTAATGTTTCATCAGATATCATATTCTTAGAATATTCTTGGTCTTTTTGGGTTGTTTTTATTTGGTTTTTTTTACTTCTTTTTCATTTATTCAAAGTATATGTAAATGATAGATTTATAAATAAATCTTGGGTGAAAAATCAAAAAAATAAACTCATTAAAGTTCAAAAGGCAGAGATTGAAAGTATTAAGAAGAAAATGAATATTGAATCAAAAATAAAAGCTGAATCTGAAGTGTTTAATAAGAAACCACAATTGATTACAATTATAGTAGCCGCCTCTGAAAATAATATTATTGGTAATGATAATAAGCTAATATGGCATCTAAGCGATGATTTAAAAAGATTTAAAAATTTAACTAAAGGGCATCATGTAATAATGGGAAGAAAAACATTTGAATCAATGCCTAGAGCTTTACCTAACAGGACTAATGTTATTATTACTAGAAAAAAAGATTACATAGCTGATGACGCTATTGTTACAAACTCACTTGAAGATGCTCTATCAATTGCATCTGATGACCCACAGCCTTTTATAATTGGGGGAGGAGAAATTTATAAAATTGCCCTTGATTACTGTGATAGAATTGAATTAACTAGAGTTCATGATAATTTTGAAGGAGATACAGTTTTCCCAGAAATTGATGAAGAAAAATGGATTGAATCAAATAGAATTGAAAAGAAGAAAGATGAAAATCATAATTATGATTTCACCTTTATCACTTATAATAAAATGAAGAGATGAATGTATTTTTATTTCCAGGTCAAGGAGCACAATTTCCAGGGATGGGAATAGAGGCATATAAGAGTTCGGATAAAATTAAATCATTATTTAATGAGGCTGATGAGATACTTGGTTTTAAATTATCAAAAGTAATGTTTGAGGGGACTGAAGATGAGTTGAAACAAACGAAGGTAACACAGCCTGCAATTTTTTTACACTCAATTGCAGAATTATATTTAAAAAACAATGAATCAACACCCGATTTTGTTGCAGGTCATTCTTTAGGTGAATTTTCAGCATTGGTAGCAAATCAAACTATGTCTTTTGCCGACGGATTAAAAATTGTTTCAATTAGAGCTAAGGCTATGCAAAAAGCATGTGAAAATAATAAAGGTGGAATGGCTGCCATTTTAGGTTTAGATGATGAAACAATAGAAAAAACTTGTGAAAATTTTAACGGATATGTTATTGCTGCAAATTTTAACTGTCCTGGACAAGTCGTTATTTCAGGAAATTTTGATGATGTAAAATTAATTTGTGAGAAATTCAGTGAACTTGGAGCGAGAAGAAGTTTATTATTGCCTGTTAGTGGAGCATTTCACTCAGAACTTATGAATGATGCCAAAGCTGAACTTAGTGAAGCAATTAATAATGTAAGTTTTCAAAATCCAATATGCCCTATATATCAAAATGTTAATGGAAGTCCTGAAATTGAATTAGAAAAAATTAAAATTAATTTAATTAATCAGTTAACATCCCCTGTAAAATGGACTCAATCAGTAAAGAATATGATAAATGATGGGGCAAACAATTTCACAGAATTTGGACCGGGTAAAGTATTATGTGGACTAGTCAAAAAAGTCGATAGGGAAGTTAGTGTACAGTCAGCTTTTTAACACAAACTGATTTACCAAATCTGCAATATATTTTTGTTGCTCTTCATCTAATTCAGAGTGCATTGGTAGTGAAAATACTTCATTGCTAATCTGATTAGTTATTTCAAAATCAGACTCTTTATATTCATCTCTTTTATAAGCATTTTGACTATGTAAAGGAATAGGATAATATACACCACACGGCACATCATTTTCGTTTAAAAACTTAACCATCTCATCTCTTTTACCATTAGTCAATCTTAAAGTGTACTGATGAAAAACATGAGAATTTTCATTGTATTTAATTATTGGTTTAATTATTTCTGAAGAATTTATTAGCTTATTATAAATCATTGCTGAATTTCTTCGTGATTGATTGTATTTGTCAAGATTTTTTAACTTAATGTTAAGTATAGCCGCCTGAACTGAATCTAATCTTGAATTTATACCAACTAGATCATGGTAATATCTTTTATACATACCATGATTTACCAATCCTCTCATTTTTTGTGCTAAATGATCATCATTAGTAAAAATTGCACCACCATCTCCATAACAACCCAAATTTTTTGATGGGAAAAAAGAAGTTGTCCCAATATGTCCAATAGTTCCTGCCTTTATTTCTTCATTATTTGAATTTGTGTAAACAGAACCTATTGCTTGAGCATTGTCTTCAATAACATATAAATTATTTTCTTCTGCTAACTTCATAATTTTATCCATCTCAGCAGTTTGTCCAAACAGATGGACTGGTATAATTGCTTTAGTATTTGATGTGATTGCACTTGATATTTTATCTACATCAATATTAAAAGTATCCATTTCAACATCAACCAATACAGGTTTTAATCCCAGTAATGCAATGACCTCTACACTTGAGGCAAAAGTAAAATCTGTAGTTATAACTTCGTCACCTTGCTTTAAATCTAATGCCATTAAAGCGACTTGCAGAGCATCTGTACCATTTGCGCATGGTATTACATGATTAACGGAAAGATATTGAGCTAAGTTTGATGTAAAATTTTGAACAGCTGGTCCATTGATATATTGACCGCTTTCTATTACATCAATGACAGCATTATCAATCTCGGATTTTATATCAGAGTATTGACTTTTCAAGTCAACCATTTGGATTTTATTCATTAAATAAAATTTGATGTAAAAATACTATTTCTAAATGTATTACTTTAGTAATTGTGAATCATTTATATAACATATTTATTAAACTTATTGACAAATTAATACTTCCAATATTGGGATTATTTAACCCTAAGATTAAGCGTTTTAGAACAAATAGATTATCACTAATAGAAAAAATAAAAAATGAAGTTTCTGATAAAAATAATATCATATGGTTTCACGTCGCATCACTAGGTGAGTATGAAATAGCAGTACCACTTATTAGATTAATTAAAGAAAAATATAAAAGTAAAATAATACTTACTTTTTTTTCTGAATCTGGTTTCAAACTAAAAAATAGAATTAAGGAAATAGATTACACATACTATCTTCCATTGGATACTAAATCTAATGCAAAAAAGTTTTTAGATATAATAAATCCTGAAATAGTAATTTTTGTAAGATCTGAGATATGGCCAAATTATCTAAATGAAATAAAAAAAAGAAATATAAAAAGTTATCTAGTAGAATCAAGATTTAATCAAAATAGCAGATACTTGAGAGGTATTCAAAGTGTTTTTTATCTAAGAAAACTAAAAATATTTGATAAAATTTTTTCTGTAGATGAAGAATCAAAAAAGGCACTGAATAGAGTAAAAATAAATAATGTTGTTGTTTCAGGTAGCTTAAAAATAGAAAGGGTTAAGGATTACTTAGATGAGAATTACAATAATAATATAATTAAAAGTTTTAAAGGAGATGACTTATGCGTTGTATGCGGAAGTACGTGGGAAGAAGATGAAAAGATTATTTTTAAATATATTAAAGAATCAAAAAAAGAAAAAATAAAGTGGATTATAGCACCACATGACATTTCAAAAAAAAATATTGAAAGAATACAAAGAACTTTAACATCAAATTATTGTATATACTCTGATTTATCAAATAATAATGTACATAGTAATATACTTATATTAAACACAATTGGAGATTTAAAAAGCGTATACAGATACTCGGACATAAGCTATATAGGAGGTGGGATGGGATCTTCTGGCTTGCATAATATTTTAGAGGCATGTATTTATAATAAACCTGTAATTATTGGTAAAAATTATTCTGGATTTATTGAAGCAGAACAGTTAGTAGAATCAGGAGGTGTTGCATCTGTAAAAGATTATAACGAATTCAAATTAGAAATTGAAAAATTAATTTATGATAAAAAAAACATAATGGATAAAGCGAATATTATTTCTAATTATATAAAAACTAAAACAGGAGCTTTATCTGTTATTCAAAAACAACTATAATTATGAAAAAAATAATTCTAATACTAATATTAGTTACTTCCACTCTATCAATTTATTCACAAGATGAGGTCTATTCATATATTGAAAAAGATGTTATTAATAGAATAATAATTGATGAAAATTACTTTGTAATGACAAGCTATAAGGTTAATTCAAATGAGTTTGTAAAAACAATTGGTGGGTTCTATGAAAAAAAAGGGAAAAAATATAATGTGGAATTGGAATTCAACTCAGATTTTAAAAAAGATAGTTTATCAAAAGTTGAAATAAATAAAAACTCGGACTGGAAGAAAATTTCTTTAAAAGAAAATGATCTACAAGGAAAATGGTTAATGGTTGGTAGAGTTAGAAATGGGAAAGAACAAAGAAGGAATCTTGAAAGACCAAGAAAAACAATGAAGTTTTTAATTAATGGATATTTTCAATGGATTGCTTTTAACACAGAAACATTTCAGTTCTCTGGAAGTGGTGGTGGAAAATATTCAACTAAAGAAGGTACATATACTGAAAATATTGAATATTTTTCAAGGGATGACTCTAGAGTTGGGGCAACATTAAAATTCGACTATAAACTAAAAAATGAAGAATGGAATCATATTGGATTTAGTAGTAAAGGTGATCCAATGCATGAAATTTGGGTAAAAAGGAAATAATAAACCCCAACAAATGTCGGGGTTTAAAAGTGCGGGTGAAGGGACTCGAACCCCCATGCCGTTAAGCACTAGATCCTAAGTCTAGCGTGTCTACCAATTTCACCACACCCGCAAAAGGTTTCAAATATAAGCAAGATTATTAAAATAAAGGCATGTTTTATTTATGTATAAAAATTGAATTTAACTAAATTTACACTTACAATATTATGAGCTATAAAGAATATATCCAGAACAATAAAGAAAGGTTTTTAGATGAATTATTTGACCTTATAAAAATCCCGTCAGTTAGTGCAGTTTCAGAACATAATAATGATACTAGAAATGCAGCAAAATTCTTATTTAATCAATTTCAAAACCTTGGTATGGATAATTGTGAAATTTGTGAAACTGAAGGTCATCCAATAGTTTATGCAGAAAAAATTATTGATAAAAAACTACCAACAGTTTTAATTTATGGACATTATGATGTACAACCTGTAGATCCAATTGAATTATGGGATACCGAACCATTTGAACCTACAATCAAAAAAACCAAAATTCATCCTGAAGGTGCCATATTTGCTCGCGGTTCCTGTGATGATAAAGGTCAAATGTTTATGCATTTAAAAGCAATTGAAGTTTTAAAGAATAATGGTGGTTTGACGTGTAACGTAAAATTTATGATTGAAGGTGAAGAAGAGATTGGAAGCGATAATTTAGAAACTTTTGTGAAAGAGAATAAAGAAAAGTTGAATTGTGATATTATTCTAGTTTCTGATACTGGTATGATTAATAAAACCACTCCGTCAATAACTGTTGGTCTCAGGGGATTGGCATATTTAGAAGTTGAATTAACTGGACCAAATAGAGATTTGCATTCTGGTCATTATGGTGGTAGTGTCGCTAACCCAATAAATAGTCTTGCCAAAATGATTTCCTCTCTTCATGATGAAAATCATAAAGTTACAATACCAGGATTTTATGATGATGTAATCAACTATAGCGATGATCAGAGGAAAAAAGATGGACTCATTCCCTTTGATTTATCAGAATTTAAGGACTCCCTTGAAATTACAGATATATTAGGAGAAAAAGATTATAGTACAGTAGAGAGAAGATCTATAAGACCATGTCTTGATGTTAATGGTATTTGGGGTGGGTATACCGAAGAAGGTTCAAAGACAGTGATTCCTAGTAAAGCTTATGCTAAAATATCAATGCGTCTTGTGAGTAATCAAAATTGGAAAACTATAAGTTCACTTTTTACAGAACATATGAAAAAAATTACACCTAAAGGAATGCAAATAAAGATTAATGAACATCACGGTGGTCAACCATACCTAACTTCAACCGATTCAAAAGCATACTCAGCAGCTAGTCAAGCATACTTTGAGGTCTTCAACAAGGAGCCCTTTGCTGTTAAAGATGGTGGTTCTATTCCAATAATTGCACAATTTGAAAAAGAATTAGGAGTCAAAACAATTTTAATGGGTTTTGGACTGGACAGCGATGCAATACATTCTCCAAATGAACATTTTGGGTTATCAAATTTTTATAATGGCATTGAAACCATTACTAATTTTTATAAATTTTACAGCAAATAAAGTCTTATTTCAAATTGACTAAAAAAAGATCTGAGGATATTCCATCAGCTAAAAATCTTCCTTCGTTAGTTGTAGTATAAATATCATCTTTTACAATTATATTTTTTTGGTCAATGTGTTTTTGAATTCTATCTGTGAAGTAGTTTTTGAATTTTGAATTAAAATTATTTTCTATGAAATTGGCAGATACTCCCCATATAGTTCTAAAGCCTGTCATAACATACTCATTATATTGATCAACTTTAGATAGTTTCTCTTTTTTATAAAAACTTTTCCCTTTTTTGATTTGATCAATATATTTTTTATTGTTTGATATATTCCAACTTCTACTTTTTCCATCAAAACTGTGGGCAGAAGGGCCTATACCTATATATTTTTTTCTTAGCCAATATGCAGAATTATTCTTAGAGAAAAAATTTTCTTTTGCAAAGCTGCAAACCTCATAGTTTATAAATCCCAAAGGCTCTAGTTTTTTATTTATTAAATTATACTGATCATAAACCAAACCTTCTTCGGGCATATCTACTATTAATTTTCTTACAAATGATTCTAAGGCTGTCTTTGGTTCTAACGTCAAAGCATATGATGAAATATGGTTGATGTCAAATTGTGATACAGTGTCTAAGTTGTGAGTCCAAGACTCTAGTGTTGATTCAGGGACTCCGTACATCAAATCAATTGAAATATTATTGAAATATTTCTTTGAAATCTCTATTGAATTTAGTGCTTTTTTAGAGTCATGAGCTCTGTTCATTATTTTTAATTCTTTATCAATGAAAGATTGAACTCCAATACTTAACCTATTAATTTCTGTAAGAGATAAATTGATGATTTTTTCTTTATTTAAATCATCTGGATTTGCTTCAATTGTAATTTCTGCTTCACTTTCAACATTAAATTCTTTATGGATTCTATTAATTATTGAGTTTATTTCATTAACATCTAAAATTGATGGGGTTCCACCACCGAAATAAATTGTAGAAATAGCTTCGTTTGTAGCTTGTCCTTTTTGCTTTATTTCATTTTCTATTGCATCTAAAACCTCATCCTTATTCTTCGTTGATGTTGAGAAATGAAAATTGCAATAGTGACAGGATTGCTTACAAAATGGTATATGTATGTAAATTCCAGCCAAAATCTAATCAATTTTATCTGGATTATTTTTTATGTATGAATTCCAACTAGAATATTTTTTATCAGATATCAATTTATCAGAATTGTAAAAATGGCAAACTGCAGCAGCTAATCCATCAGTAGAATCTAAATTTTTAGGAAGCTCTTTAATAAGCAATAATGTTTGTAACATTTTTGCAACTTGTTCTTTAGAAGCATTTCCATTTCCAGTAATTGCCATTTTAATTTTTTTAGGTGAATACTCAGTAACAGGAATTTGCCTAGATAAACCTGCTGCCATGGCAACTCCTTGAGCTCTTCCTAATTTCAACATTGATTGAACATTTTTACCAAAAAACGGTGCTTCAATTGCAATTTCATCTGGGTTGAATTTTTCAATTAATTCAATTGTCCTTTCAAAAATCAACTTCAATCTTAAATAATGATCTTTAATCTTTGTTAACTTAAGTTCGTTAAGTTCTATTAACTTCATTTTCTTATTATTGACCTCTATTATTCCAAATCCCATTATTGTAGTCCCTGGATCTATACCTAATATTATTTTGGAAGACTTATTCAAGACTAATTTGATTTTAAAATTATTGGCAATTGAAACTTTGAATTAACAGTAACACCTAAACTTGTTTTGTTAGCTGGAAGAACAACTGGTAGTGAATCGACTGCTTCGTGTAATAACTTGTCAAGTTCTGGTATAATATCAATTATATTTTTTGGAATAATTTTATTTGATATTGAGATAGCTCCTATATTATTAACTAAAAGTGTAATATTCACTGTATCATTAATAGGCTGCTCAATTATAATATTAGATAATTTTAGATTTTTAAGAATTTCTTTTGATAAAAAGTTCTTAAAACATTCCTTAATTAAATTTGATTCGATTAACTCATTGCAGGCTTTTACTGAAGGGTATTCATCATAGCTAGTCCAAGTGATTTTTTCGTTATTATTAGTTACTTGTTTTTTATTTAAATTGCTTTCACAAGAACTAACGACTATTAATGTTATTAATATTATTTTTGTAATATTCACTGATTATGAAATTACAAAAATAGTGTAAAATAAATGTTTGATTTATTACTACTTATAATTGGAGTTATTTTATGTTTAATTGGTATAGTAGGAAGTTTTGTTCCTATAATACCGGGTCCAATGACTTCATGGTTTGGACTTCTTGTGCTAAATTTTACTGATGCTGTTAATTTTAATCTACAATTCCTGGCAATTACATTGATTATTGCAATTGTAATTTCAGCTATGGACTATATAATTCCTATAATTGGGGTCAAAAAACTAGGAGGCTCAAAAGGTGGATTAATAGGTGCCTCAATTGGTTTAATTACAGGCTTAATTATCATGGGACCAATAGGAATATTTCTTGGATCATTCATTGGTGCAATTGCTGGAGAGATGATTAATGAAAAAAACTTCAAAGATTCATTGAAACCTGCTTTAGGTTCGCTTATAGGTATATTGATAGGGTCAGGTATAAAGTTTTGCTTGTCGCTGATATATCTATTCTTTTTCCTAAATATTTTTTGGACTTATAAAGAAAATTTTTTCTAATAATACTCGCTCCTATTATCAGAAATTTCAGCTGACTTTTTTAGGCTTTGAACAATATTAAAATCAAGATTAGTTCTTCGCTTATTAGTCAATTGATTTTCAAAAGCTGAATATGATTCAATTTCATCAGCATTTTTTAAGTTATTTAACCTTATCATATAGACGCCAGTTTCACCCTCAAATAAACTTGAAACACCCTCAACTTCTAATCCAAATGCTGTACCAATGACTTTTGGTTCAAATCCAGCTTGAGCTACAATTGGAGTCGATTGATTAAGAGCAGAAACATTTTGAATCTCAAGATTATTGTTTGAAGCTAATTCTTCAAGGCTATCATATTTTTTATTATTATCAATAATTATTTTTGCTTTCTTTTTATTCTTTAAAATAGGAAGGACTGATAGTGATGCAAGGCCAGGAGACATTAAACCTTCTTCATTCTTTTCTGTTAGTTGAACTATTACATATCCTCCTCTTGATAAATCAAATCTTTTAAAATCATTAACGTTTGTGTCTTCATTAAACAACCATTGAACCAATCTTCTTTGATTTTCCATATTTGGTAAATCATGATCAAGTTCTCCAATACTGCTCAATGATTTAACATCAAAATCTAGATTAGTTGCAGTCTGGCTTATATCATTTGAATTTGCTAAATCAATCTCAAACTTTGAAGCAACATTGAAAATGGAATCACTTGTTCTTTCGGATGGGATATTCTTAAGACCCAGGGTTCCAACTAACACAACATCTTCTTTTGCAACAACTTTAATTACATGAAAACCAAAATCTGTTTCTACTAGACCTATCCTGCCTACTCTATTAGAAAAAACATAATCATTGAATGGTTGTACCATAGCTCCCTCTTGAAAAAAACCTAAATCTCCACCATTTGATTTTGAAGGTCCATCTGAAAAATCGAGAGCAAATGATGAAAAGTTATCAGGATTTGATCGTGCTAATCTTAAAATTCTATTAGCCTCTGTTCGAGCCTCATTTTTTGTTCTGGTAATTTGCGGAGAAGCTCCTTGTGCGCCATTATATGAAATTAAAATATGACTAGCTCTAACATTTCCATTATTCTTTTTATTTAACATTTTGGAAATTTTTAAAAATTCTCCGTCAATGTAGGGCCCATAAGTATTATTGTTATCCAAATTGAAAATCATTTGAGCATGTTCAGAACTAAAATAACCCTTAGGTCGGTAGATTGAATCATAAGGTATATCTGAATTCTCGCTTAGGAAAAATTCCAAATCACTAGTTGATAAAAAACCTGGTAGTTTTTCATTTAATTTAGAGACTTGGTTGTATTCTTCTCTTTCGTTAAGTAAGCTATTCATTTTGCTGCGCAGATCTAATTCATCTTGTTTTGAAGGGAATTCACTAAAAAGAACATAACTGATTGCCCTTGTAGATTTTTGTTCATATTCATCTGGATTTTCTTTTATATATTTTGAAATCTCAGAATTCTTAACAGAAATTAAAGAATCACTAATTGTAGAATATGGAATTTTTACAAAGGATATGTCTGCAGTAGCATTTGTATTTGCAAATTGTGTTTTGCCTTCGAAAAATGTTGAGTTCAAGCCACTGGCAACAAGGTTTAGATATGTATTGGTCTTAATTTGTTGATTAAATTGATTTTCTTGATTACTCCATTGGATATATGATTGAGGATTTAGTTCTTTAAGCTCTGCAATAAAATTAGAAAACTTATTTACATCAAATATTCCAGCATCATTTAAAAAACGTTGATCTGAGCTAAAACTAGGGCTTTGAGATAAAAAATACTCAAGGTGATCAACAGAGGAGCCAATACCTAAATTATTAATTTCCTGTTCAATTAGCTTGCCTCTAATTGATTCATCCCAAGCAGTTGTCAACGCTTGAAGATCATTGAAATTATATGACTTTTTTAGAACATCCATTTGATTTCTAAAATCAGTAATAGATAATTCTTCTCCATTAACTTTTCCAATGGGATCTGGAGATTGAAATCCACTTCCATCAAAAACACCAGCGATAACAAATGCAAATAACGCCATTCCAATAACAGCGATTAGAACAAAAGAATTTTTTCTAAGATTTCCTAAAATAGCCATAATAAAAAAATTGGTTAACGAAAATACAAATATTAGTCAAAGAATCCACAACTAAACATTATTAATCTTTATTCCTTTTATTGAATTTAGTCCTGTAATATCTTCTAAAAAAATACATACCAAAAGAAAGAGCACAAAAAAGAACAAGTAATGGATTATCAAAAATTGATTCTTTGAAAAATAGTAGATCAGTTAATGTTACCACTCCAATAACCAAGTATAAGTATTCTGATATTTTATAATATTTCATTGTTAATTATCCTCAAATGAAAAATTTCCATTTAACTGTCCTGTTTTCAGTAGCTTAAATGACCTATCAGCATCTAGCTTGCTTGCTTTGATATTGTAATCCTCGCCTGAAAATACAATGTTTTTTTCTGTGAATAACCATTCCTCGTCTGGATCCCAATATATCTGAGATGAAAAGATAGAGGAACCATCTGGTGATAAAATTTTTACATTGCCTTCAAGACTAACAATTTTAGTCTCGTAGTAAACTATACCATAATCTGAGCTTACTACTGTTGAGCCCTCATTAGCGTCAAAAAATTCTATTTTTAAACCATTAGGAAATTCAGAATAAGGGAAAAGCTGATTTGTATAATCTATATTTTTTGGTGATTCAAGGACAGCTTTAATATTTGCCGAATCGGTATACTTTAAAACGAAATTGTCAGTTATACCAACAGGGATTTTTGACTTTTTATTAATCTGCTTTATTTCTTCAAAGTTACTTTCACATGAAATAGTTAATGTAAAAACAAATAAGATTTTTAAAAAATTTTTCAAACTCTTACAAAGATGGTACGGTTACAGAAAGTCCAATCCAACATTTGAAGGAAATAACCTTACCTGCATTACCTTCTGTAAATATATCAGTTTTTGTCGGAGCTCTACCTTCATAACTTTCAGCAGTTTTTATTGCAGTCCTTTTAATTGTTGGATCAACAGATGCAGCCTTTCTTGCTTCTTTTGCAGCTAACCAATAAACAGCTCTTTTGTCAAACTGACTTGTACCGCAATTATTAGCACTTGCTGCATACAGGTTAGAAATTAATAAATAAGCTCTACCCATAGATGGTTGGTAATTTAGAGCAGACCTAGCATATTCTCTAGACTTAGAATATTGCCTCGCAGTTTTAAATTTAGATGCAATTTTGTAAGAAATTCTAGCTTTCTTAATATTATCTGTTTCTAATTCAATTGATTCATTGTAAAAGCTTAATGCTTCTTGATTATTTCCTTTTTTATCATTTAACAAACCTAAATAGTATGCAGAGTTTGCAGATGGGTTTAAATTATGTAGAAGTTCAACTAATTCAACAAAAAGAGGATCATCGGAACAATCTTTACTGTCCATTCTACTTGCAGCCCTATTCAACCAAACCGGGTTTGTTTTATTTTCTTCAAGGTTTTTTCTATAGAGTGGAATTAAGTTTTCACATGTTGACTCTTTTGCTATAATAGCATTTAGATTCTTTAAATATGTAGATGAAGCAGTTGAATTTATTCCAAATGCTCTTTTATTTGACTTTTCCCTTGAACTTAGTGACTCACCTGACTCCTCTTTTTTGATTATTTTATCCAATTGTTTTGAATAACCATCAATAACCTCTTCAAATCTTTCGGAAATTTCCTCATATTTATCAAAAATATTTTCCATAGTAACTTCTCCATCTTTATACAATTGAAAATAAACTTTGAAGTAATTGTACAAAGGTTTTGGATCATCAAAACTAGCTCTATCCTCAGAGTATGCTTTATTAAATACATTGTAAATCTCTTGGTTAGAGGCCAATTTATAATCAACCATTACCTGGGCTTTATTAGATATTATTTCTCCAATGATTGTTCTCCCCTTGTAGGTTGGAAAATTAACTAACCATTCATCGTATAGTTGTAACAGATCGTTTTGATACTTTTTAGCATCGTCCTCACCATCTGCACCTTTACTTTTGCTATCTTTTATGAAGCTTTCTAACATTCTTTTGCCATAAGTGTAAATTGCTACATTCATTTTTGGGCACTCCTTTCTTACTTGCATCCAAGGCTCATAAGCTGAATCATAGTTCTTTACCTTATAATATTCAGCAAAAATTGATAAGTTTGATAGACAGTCTTCAGCAGTTTGAGAAAAGATATTAGCTGATGATAAAATGAATATGATTAATAAAAGCTTCTTCATAAATTAAATTTAATTATACATACTTCTTATAAACCATAGGTCGTTTAAGGATACACCCAATCTAATACTAAAAAACTTTTCCTTAATGAGACTGGCCTTTGTTGTACCTCTTTGACCAAACTCAAAACCTAAGTTTGCACTAGAAATACCAGCAAGAGGTATGCCAAATCCAAAATTTACACCAATTTCATTGATTTGTTGGTTATTTACATACAATCCACCGTTTTTATATCTTACACCAAATCTGTAGGTTAAAGTCTTAAAATAGTTTGTGAAAGAATTGTATTCAGGTAGCAGAAAACCTCCAATTGAATATGTTTGAGAGGATTTAAATTCTACATTATCTAATCCCATTAATTCATTTTTATAACCACCTTCATCATTTTTCATGTAGTTAAAACCAAGAAACCACTTTTTATCCTGTCCAAGACCTAAACCAAAACTTAAACTATTTGGAATCTTTATTTTGGTGTTTTTAAGACCTACTGCTGATAAATCAATTTCTTCAGAATCCCCACCAAAACTACTGTTTGGATCAATTGTACTTATAATCTGATTATTTCTAGATTTATACTTTGCTTCTGGCTGGTAAATAATGCTTGAATATAAAGTTATTTTTTCGTTAAAAGTTTTTTGATATACAGTAGAGAAATTATAATCAAGGCCACTAACAGATGATTCACTTGATACCATTGTATAAAGCTCAATATTTTCTAAAATTTTTGTGTGATAATGATTTAAATTTCCAAAGGCATAAGAGCTAGAAAATCCAAATCCCCAGTTTTTAAATAATTCAAATCCAATTGATACAAAAGCATTACTAACACCTCCACTTCCCGTGAATCTGTTAAGCTCAGGGGGAGTTTTTGATTTATCATCATTTTCTAATAAATAACCCACGGATGTCTTAGGTTTAATTCCAAAGGAAAATGATAGTAGTTTTGTTGGAATTGCTACTGAAATGTAATTAATGGCAGCAGCAGTTGACTTTTCGTTAGTTGAAGCCGATAAATAACTTGTATTCTTTAAATCTACCCCAACAGAGTAATTAACAAACTTAAGTTTAGAGAGTGATGCTGCATTATTCATATTTTGATGAACACTATCATAATATGCAGTATTACCACCCATCATTTGATTCTCTACAGTGGCACTAAAATTCGTTTCTCCAACGCCAAAATATGAATATGGAGAGTAACTAGTTCTTTGTGAATATCCAAAAAAGGATATTAATATGAAGAAAATTGAAAGTTTACGCATCCTGCTTGTTGTATTCTATTAGAAAATCTAGTCCTTTAAAAATATAATTTGAGTTTGTAAAGATGGTGTTTTTTATTTTTCCTGACAAAATTTTTGAGTCTCCTCCTGTAATTATCACTTTCAAACCAGTAAATTGAGAATTATATTGAGATATAAAACCCTCGATCTCAGATTTAATACCCATTACAATACCAATATCAAGAGAAGATTTTGTGTCACTGGCAATTAAACTTTCTGGATATGCAGGTGTAATTTCATTTAATTTAAACGCTCCATCTGAAATTGATTTGATTCTCATCCTTAAACCCGGTGATATTCCCCCGGCTTTATAATTATTATGACTGCTTTTGATGTCATATGTAATACAAGTACCCATATCTATAACCAAAACATTCTCTGTTGGAAAATCATAATAAGCTGCAGCCATCAATGCGAGTCTATCATCTCCAACATCTGTTAGTTTATATGGGCAATTAAAAGGTATTCTTATTTCATTTGAAAAAGAATAAAAAGATGTATTTTCAATTAAAATATTTTTAAGCTTTTCATTATTCGTTGAGACATTAGACAATGCAGAGTTTTGAATTTTATATTTATTAATAATATCTAAAATTTTATCGGTATCTAATTCAATAAATCTAAAATCCTCAATGATTTTTTTATTTTCAGAAATGGCTACTTTAGCAGAACTGTTTCCAATATCTATGAGTAGATTCATCATTTAAGCTGTAAAAGTAAACAAGTTTTTTTCAAACTTTAAATTTATGGTTAAAACGTTTATATTTGCTCTTGAAATTTTCAAAGGTACCTTAGCTCAGTTGGTAGAGCAAAGGACTGAAAATCCTTGTGTCCGCAGTTCGATTCTGCGAGGTACCACAAAAACCTCCTAACTCAGGAGGTTTTTTTATATATTTATGAAAAATTAATCAATATGAAAAAAGTTATATTATTTTTTGTCACAATTTTTTTAATCTCATGCCAAACAGCAGTGGTTGAAAAAGTTGATACTAATGGTGAACCTGAGGGCCCTCATACTTCAGCTGAATGGAAAATTTGGGCATACAGTACTGCAGCTCCTTCATTTATTGCAGCCGACTGTACTGTTGTTGACGTAGATGGAACTGTTCTTAGAGAAGGTACAAACGGTTGGACAGCTATGGCTGCAAATCCAAGAGGTCCTGCTGATCCTGAAAACGGCTGGGCAGACCCTCATGAAGCAATGCCAATGGTTGGCGATGCTCAATCTATGAAATGGGCTATGGCCTATATGTCTGGTCAAACTCCTGAATTAGATCACGATGGATACTCTTACATGCTTCACGGCGATATGGGTGAGGATAATACAAAACATTTTATTTTGAATAAAGAAGATGCTGCTGAAGGACAGTGGATAGAATCTGGAGCACACATCATGTTATTTCCAAAAGACCCTGCGAGCTTAGATGGCTTTACTACTGATTTTAATTCTGGTGGACCATATGTTATGTTCAAAGGAACAGGGTATGATCATTTAATGATTCCTGTAGAAGGTTATTACGATTACCAAGAAAAAAAATAAAAATTGTAAATAATTAATAAAAAGCCGCTTTTAGCGGCTTTTTTTATGTTAATAGATTACCATCATCATCCCATTCAGCAGTGATATTCCTTTTAGATTGATCAACAAATTTATCTAACCATTCTTTATCGTATTCTAATCCATATTGATCTAATACGTCCTGTGGAACACCATCCCAGACATTCGGGAAATTTCCTTTGTAACCTAATTCCTTTATCCCAACTTCAGCAGTAAAATATCCAGTCATAGTCAGATTTCTGACCAAATTAAACCATTGTACTGGTTCAGGTAAATCATTCATATTATCTTTAGGATCGTAATATGCTATTTCATCAAGAATCTCTTTTTGACTTGGCTCATCTAAATCAATGAATATATTGTTGAACCTGGTTTGACTTTCATTATCAATCCACACTAAACCCTTTCTTAAAGGATCTTGATAAGACGGAATATCTTTAGCCATGAATTCAATTAGTTGAACAACCTCAGCATCTCTAATGGATCCAAATTCATTAGGTGGAAGAATTAAATTACAAAGCTTATCAAGCGTTAATAATTCATCATTTGTAAAAAACTTTTGAGCAAATAGTTTATCATCATAAAGAGTTTCTTCGGGTGTTCTACCATATTCATAACGAGTTAAAGACCGTGTAATTTTTTCCCTACTAACACCATAACATGATT
>Ga0207993_1000324_pt1 | contig 19147 bp, 15 predicted proteins | sample ETN01SmetaG_2_FD_185791 | JGI IMG/M metagenome (GOLD analysis project Ga0207993, IMG submission 185791) | Marine microbial and viral communities from oxygen minimum zone, Eastern Pacific Ocean - ETNP2014F12-01SV265 (SPAdes) (version 2) | ecosystem: Environmental > Aquatic > Marine > Oceanic ...
CTTTTAATATGATGGTAGAACAAGCTCAGACGGTTTATGGCCTTAATACATTAAGCGCAGTTAATTTAGCATGGGACCAAGGCATAAAGAATCAAGCACTTCTTCAAGAATTAGATAAGCTAGGAATAGATGCTGGAAAAGATCAACTTGAGCAAATAATTTCAAGTGACCAATCTATAGTGCTGAATCCTCTTTTTCAAAATGAAATTGGCCTTTTTGATTTTAGTAAATTCTCAAACTATATATCTCAATTAAAGTCATCAAATCCAAGTATGTATAATCAATGGAGGCTTCAGGAACAAAATATAATTTCATTAGCAAAACAAAAAATTTATTTTGATTTGATTAAATCAAGTGTAATATATACTGATGTTGAGTCAAATATCCAATATCATCTTGAAAATGATAAAGTAAATATTGAATATTTAAGAATCCCCTATGATATAATTCCTGACTCCATTATTCAAATTAAAGACTCAGAGATTTCATCATATGTAAAAAATAATAGAGACAATTTTGAAAAGGGAGAATATAGAAAAGTTGAATATGTATTTATTCCTGATGCTGCCTCGTTGCTTGATGAATCAAGTATAAGGTCTGACCTTGAACAATTAAGAGACGGTTTCTCTCAATTGAACCCTGTTTCAAACTCTATTGAGGAAATTACTGGATTCAAAGATGTAAAAGATTATTCAGAATTTATTGAGATATATTCTGATGTAAGCTGGGATTCTATATATACAACTAAACAAGAAATTACTGGAGATTTTTCTGATATTTTATTTGGTTTAAGAGAGGGTGAAGTATTTGGGCCATATAGAGATGGTAATACATTAAAAATTTCTAGAATGATTGATAAAAAAAGAGATGGAAACCTAAATAAAGTTTTAATTGCTGATGTTGTAAAGGAGATAGTTCCATCTAACGAGTCTTCAAATAATAACTATAGAAAAGCCTCTCAAGCTGAGTTTGATGCAAACAATGATTTGCCATTAAATAACAGTGATGAATCACTATTTATTGACTCATTTGAGTCTTTTGAACAATTTGACTCTGGCTTACCAGGGATAACAAACTCAAGACAGGTAATTAAATGGCTTTATGAAGATCAAACTAAACAGGGAAATGTTAAAAGATTTACATTGAATGAAGGTTACCTTGTTGCAAAGGCTATTAGCTTCAATAAAAAGTCGTTGCCAAGTGCTAATGAAGTTAGAGAAGAAGTCTCAAGTATTCTTTTAAAAGATAAAAAATTTCAATTTTTTGTAAAAAAATATAAAAGCTCAAATGATATTGAATTAATTTCAAAAGACTATGAAATTGAACTAGAGAGAGCCTCGGCTGTAACTCAAAATGATCCTATTCTAGTTGGTGCAGGTGATGAACCATACATCATTGGTTCCTCATTTTCTTTAGATATAAATGAAACATCTAAAATTCTTAAAGGTAATAATGGTATCTATTTAGTAAGACTTTTATCAAAAGAGATTGCAGAAGATATAAGTATTGGTGCAGCAATTTCTAACTCTCTAAGTGATCGAGAAGTTGAGAGAATTTCAACTTTAATCCCAGAGGTTCTTGAGTCTAAAGCAGAAATAGTTGACAATAGAAGTTTATATTACTAGACTAATAATTCTTCAAACTTAAAAATAGTTGAATAGCCTCTTTCTTTAAAGTATCTATTTGGGTCACTATGGCTGGTTACCATAATCATGTCACCTCCCCATGCTCCAAGACTCTTTATACTACCATTAAAATCTTTAAAAAGAGTTTCCTTTATAGTTGGCTTTGATATTAACTTTGATATAATTAACTCATGTGATTCTATCAATCTATCGAACAATTCCATAGAGTTACACTGCAAAATCATAGAAGTAATATTAGAAATTTCATTAATAGTTGATTCAGAAACTTTCTTATTGTTATAATTTTCAATTTCTGAAATTGAACTTTGCTTTTTATTTAAATAAATAAAATATATTTTTTCATGAAAAGGCGGCTTAAAACTTACTTTATCTATTATCTTCTGACCTGTGTTTAATTGATAGACAATAGGTGAAACACTATTTGCACATGCTATATCATAGCCACTACCCTTAAAAATCTTATTATTTAATATATATGGGTCAACTCCAGATAATGTTGCTAAGTTTGATATTAAAGTAGATGAAGATCCTAAACCCCAATTTTTATCAAATGTCAGATTAGTCGATATATCAGATCCATTATTTTTCAAAAAAGATGGATTATAATCTCTAATTAGATTTATTATGCTAATTAATGTATCTGAAACTTTTTTTGATGAAGTTGATTTAATTTCTAAGTCTTCATTTCTTATTGAGCATTGAAACCGAATTTTTCCATCTAAATTTATACTCTTCCAATTAATTAGGTTTGATTGATTCTCCTCAAATTTTAAATGTTGTCCAAATTTTGTAGGACTTGCTAGAGATAACGCACCATCAAGAATAACGTATTCACCTGTAAGAAGAACTTTTCCACTACTATAAATTTCCATAATTGATTAATTTTGGTCAAGGAAATCTTTTATAGATTCACTATTGATCTCTTTATCTCTAAAATACTCTTCAGATTTGTCTATTTGATCTTTAGTAGCATTTTGTTTAATCAGAAGGTTTATTAGATGCATTTTCATATGCCCTTTTTGTATCCCAGTTGTAACTAATGATTTTACAGCAGCAAAATTTTGTGCCAAACCAACAGAACAAATAATTTTCATTAGGTCATCTGATGTTGGACTGTTTAAAAGCTTTAGTGATAGTTTTACCATAGGATGCACATCTGTTATTCCACCTACCGTTCCAACTGATAAAGGAATTCTCAGACTAATTTTAAAAATATTATCAATAATTGTGCAATCTGACAGACTTTTGTATTTTCCCTTCCTTGATGCAAAAGCATGAATCCCAGCTTCAACAGCCCTAAAATCATTTCCAGTTGAAATTAAAACTGCATCAACACCATTCATTATTCCTTTATTATGAGTAACTGCTCTATTAATATCTATATCTGCGATATCAAATGCATTCTTAAATCTAAAGGCAAATTCTTCTGAAGACATACCGTCAATATTACCGAGATCATCTATTTTACACTCTAATGAAGATTCAACAATACACTCAGGAGTATAATTTGATAAAATTGACATTATCACTTCGATTTTTTTTTCAGATTCTTTAAATTGAGGTGAATCATTCAATAGTTGATGAAACTCCTTTGATATTATTTCTAAACAAGAATTAATGAAATTTGCACCCATTGAGTCTATTGTTTCAAAATCTACATGTAGTTGATAATAGGACTTTAATTCTGCAGATTTGTTAACTAACCTAATCTTTGATATTCCACCACCTCTTTCTCTCATTTTTTTTGTTATTCTGTCAGTTGATTCAATCAATCTATCTTCATTATCATTTATAAATTTTCCAAGATTTTCTGCATTCCCATTGTACTTGAAGTGAATTTGACCAGTCTTAATTTTTGAAATTACTTTAGATTTAAAACCTCCTCTATCATACCAAAATTTTGAGGAATTAGACAATGCGGCAACTACAGAGCTTTCTTCAGTAACTAATGGAACACAATAATTTTTATGATTTATTAAAAAATTAGGAGATATAGAATAGGGTAGATGGAAATTTGATATAGCGTTTTCTGAAAGTGAATTATGAATTGATTGGATATCTTTATCATCATTTAAATATTTATTTAAAATATCTTCAAATTCATTTGAATTATTAAGAAAATTTTTGCTAACCCAACTTATTTTCTCATCTCTTGAAAGTTTTGAAAAACCAATTATTTTTTCTGGCATAATTTTCTTTACTTTATGTAAATATAAGTGAAATCAATCTCAATTTAATCTTAGCTAACACTATCTATGGAAAAACTAAATATCTTTAATGGGGATGAGATAAATCAACGTACAATTTTAGGTCATCCTTCTGGTCTTTTTACTCTTTTCTTTACGGAGATGTGGGAAAGATTTTCTTATTATGGAATGCGAGCAATCTTAGTATTATTTCTGATCTCTTCAATTGATAATGAAGGCTGGGGTTGGGACAGGGCAGAGGCTCTTGAATTATACGCATTATATACTGGACTAGTTTATGTTACTCCAATTTTTGGTGGATTAATAGCAGATAGACTTATAGGGTATAGAAAAGCTATCGTGGCTGGAGCATTTTTGATGACCCTTGGACATGCAGCTATGGCTCTTGAAGTTTTCTATGATTTCTATCTATATGTAGGATTAGCTTTACTTATATTGGGTAATGGTCTTTTTAAACCAAATATAAGCTCAATTGTAGGTCAAATGTATAAAGATGACGGTAAGATAAAGGATGCTGCATATACTATATTTTACATGGGAATAAATTCTGGAGCCTTTCTAGGAATACTCCTATGTGGTTATATTGGTGAAAATGTAAATTGGCATTATGGATTTGGATTGGCTGGTATATTTATGCTATTTGGTATGCTTCAATTTCATTTTGGACAGAAAATTTTTGGAAATATTGGCTTAAAAAAATCTAAAGAAAATGATAATGAGGAGCTAGAGACTAATGATGATAAAGCTTCAAGAAATATTATTGTTGACAGACTAATTGTAATAGGCATATTTTCATTTGTGACAATTTTCTTTTGGTGGGGTTTTGAGCAAGCTGGTGGTAGTATGACAATATTTGCAAATGATTATACGGATAGAAATTTAGTGGGAACAGGAGCTCTAATCTTCAAAATGGTTAATACACTCTTAACTGTTGTTCCAATGATTATTCTAACAATAATACTTTACCTTCTGTTTAAAAATACTTTTGAAAAGTATGCTGTTTCAAATATTTTTCTTGCATCAAGTTTTGTCATTATATGGGGAATAGTGATTTGGATGTTATCAAGAGAGTTTCTTGAGGATGCGACTGAAGTCCCTGCTTCATGGTTTGCAATATTAAACTCATTTTTTATAATATTATTTGCTCCAATTCTTTCACGCTTATGGCAATCAAAATATAATCCTTCGGGACCAGTTAAATTTGGTATTGGATTAATGCTACTATCTTTTGGTTTTGCAATATTAAGTTTCGGATCTATTAATATTCCTCTTGGAGCTTCAACCGCTTCTCAAAGTATGATATTTCTTATCCTAGCATATTTATTCCACACATTGGGAGAGCTATGTGTATCTCCTGTTGGATTATCATATGTAAGTAAATTAGCACCTAAGAAAATTATTGGACTAATGTTTGCTATATGGCTTCTATCAAGTGCAGTTGCTAATTTTTTTGCTGGAATAACGGGTAGTTATATTGATCCTATTGTTCAAGATTACGGTATGTCAATCTTCTTTTTGATATTTACAATTCTACCTGCTTCCGTTGGTTTATTAATGATATTGGCAAATAAAAAGATTGTAGCTATGATGCATGGAATTGAATAGCAAAATCAGATTATCCAATAATTGAATTAGCTATTTTCTTTGAAGTACCTTTTAAAGATAGCATTGAATATATTTTAGAATACTCATCAAGCATATCTGAAATTCTATTACCACTAAGTATATTGGATAACTCGTTTATTAGCTTTTTTTCCGTTAAGTCATTTTGAATAAGCTCTTTAACAACACCTTTTTTTAGAATGATATTAACAAGTGAAATAAAACTAATATTTACAAATGATTTACCAATAAAGTAACTAATACCGCTTGTTTTATAACACACTATTTGTGGAACTTTGAAAAGTGCACACTCAAGAGATGCTGTTCCACTTGTAACAACTGCTATTTTTGAATGAGATAACAGATCATAAGTCTGATTGTAAACTACTTTCACATTTAAGTCCGAGGCAGGTTGATAAATCCTTTCGTTAACATTTTTAACACCAGCCACTATGAATTCATAATTTGAAAAATGTTTTTTTAATGTCAAAAAAATTGGCAGCATTGAATTAATCTCCTGTGATCTACTACCTGGTAATAAAGTAATTATATCACTGTCCTTGGTAATATTGTTTTTCTTGAGGAACTCTTTACTAGAATTAAAATTATCGATTTGTTCAATTAATGGATGACCATAAAACTCTACTTCCATATTATGCTTTTCTTTATAATATTCCTTCTCAAAAGGAAAAATTACAAATAGTTTATCAATGTTATTCTTAATTGATTTAATCCTATTCTCTTTCCATGCCCATATTTGTGGACTTATATAATAATAGTTTTTATACCCGTTATTTTTAGCCCATTTACAAATTTTAAGATTAAAACCAGGATAGTCTATATAAATTATTCTGTCAGGATCAAACTCCTTGATGTCATTTTTGCAGAAGTTAATATTCTTAACAATAGTTGTAATATTTTTTAAAACCTCGTAGAATCCCATAAAAGCAAGTTCCTTAATGTGCTTAACATTATATCCTCCACTTTTTATCATATTATCACCTCCCCAAAATCTTATTTCAGCTTTTTTATCAATTGATAATATTTCATCAATTAATTTTGATCCATAAAGATCACCGGAAGCTTCCCCTGCAATTATGTAGTATTTCATTTAAAGTTCCATTCATTTAATTCCTGAATGGCATGATGAGCGGTTAAGTCAAATTCAACTGGGACAATAGATATGTAATTTTGATTTAGCGCCCATTCATCAGTATCCTCTCCCTTATCTTTATTTACAAACTTTCCCGTTAACCAATAATATTCTTGTCCTAATGGATTTTTTCTTTTATCAAACTCCTCTACCCATGAAGCATTAGCTTGTCTACAAACTTTTACCCCTTTAATCTTAGATTTTTCTACTGAAGGTATGTTTACGTTTAAAACAACTCCTTTGGGTATACCATTTTTTAATGCATTTTCAGTAATTTTTTTTATAAAATCTTTAGATTCATTAAAATTTGCATTCCATCTATAATCAAGTAAAGAAAAACCAATTGCTGGAACACCCTCAATGCCCGCTTCAATAGCTGCACTCATTGTGCCTGAGTATATAACATTAATTGATGAATTTGAACCATGATTAATTCCAGAGACACATAAATCAGGTTTTCTTGGCATAAGTTCATTTATTGCCAATTTAACACAATCTGCAGGAGTCCCGGAACAGCTATATTCAATAATTTCACTATCCTTTGGAGTAATCCTTGAAGAGTGAAGAGTAGAATTTATAGTTATGGCATGTCCCATACCTGATTGAGGGCTATCTGGAGCAACAACAATGATATCCCCAACATCTTTCATTACATTAATCAATGTTCTAATACCAGGGGCATTTATACCATCATCATTTGTTACTAATATTAGCGGTTTTGCCATAAATTTTATTTGATGTAAAGATATAAAAACGATTCACTACTTTAACTTTAACATAAAGTTTACTGTTATTCTGTCTTACTTGTTTTTTTTTAAATTAATTTAGCAACATGTTTTTACGAATATTTGGCTTTTTGATATCCGCTGTAGTCTCATTGGTTATTTACTTTGAAGTTTCAAACACAAAATTCTCAAGTGACGAACCAAATAAAGATAAACTTCTTGTTGATCTAGTGTCTTATGTGCTTGATAAATTACACTATGATCCTAAAATAATTAATGATGATTTTTCAATAAATGTTTATGAGGACTTTATCGATGCAGTTGACTCACAAAAAAGATTTTTACTTAAGTCAGACATTGAATTATTTTCCCAATATAGACTCTTAATAGATGATCAAATAAAATCGTCTGATATTACTTTTTTTAATATAGTCTATGAAACATTGGAAAGAAGAATGGATGAGGTTGAAAGTTTTTACAAAGAAGTCTTATTCACTCCTTTTAACTTTAACATAGATGAGGAAATTAATCTTGACTATGAAAGTCAGGACTATGCTGATGGTATTGAAGAACTAAAAAAACTTTGGAGAAAAAGACTTAAGCTCTCTGCGTTAGACGGGTTTGCCTCAAAAAAAGAAATTAATATTGAAGATGATAAAACAAAAACAGATTCAGAAATTGAGATTGAATCTAGGAAATCAATCAATGATAATCTTAGAGACTTTTTCCAGTTCAATAGTGAACTTGAGAGAAAAGACTGGTTCTCTATCTATCTAAATTCAATAGTGACTCAGTATGATCCTCACACAACTTATTTAGCTCCTGAAGCAAAAGAAGTCTTTGATCAAAATATTTCTGGAAAGTTTCAAGGTATAGGTGCAAGATTGTTTAAAAGAAATCAACAGGTTGAAATTTCGGAAGTTATTATAGGTGGTCCAGTCTGGAGAGATAATCTTTTGAATGTAGGAGATATAATAATTGCTGTTGCTCAGTCTAAAGAAGAAGAACCACAAGAAATATCTTTAATGAAATTAAGCGATGCAACGGATCTAATAAAAGGAGAAAAAGGAACAAATGTATACTTAACTGTAAAAAGGGTTGATGGTGGGATAGAGCAAGTAGAAATTACTAGAGATATAGTTGAGCTTGAAGAGACATATGCTAAATCTTCAATTATAAATGATGACACCAATACATATGGATTAATAAACTTACCAAGATTTTATGTAGATTTTGATGATTATGGTGAGCGTAATGCTGCAAGTGATATAAAGAAAGAGATTATTTCCTTAAAAAATAAAGGGATTGATGGCTTAATTTTAGATCTCAGGAATAATGGGGGTGGGTCTCTGAAAACTGTAGTTGATATTACTGGATTTTTTATAGAAAAAGGTCCAGTAGTTCAAGTTAAAAGTATTGGTGGAAGAAAAGAGATACTTAGAGATAATGATTCTTCAATATTATGGGATGGACCACTTGTTATAATGGTTAACGAGTTTTCTGCATCTGCATCAGAAATTTTAGCAGCTGCTTTACAAGATTATAACAGAGCTGTAATACTTGGTAGTAAACAAACCTATGGAAAAGGAACAGTCCAAAATATTATTGACTTAAATAACGTTATTTCTGGAAATACTTATGGAGATTTAGGTTCTCTTAAGATAACAACAGATATGTTTTACCGAGTAAATGGTGGATCTACTCAATTGGAAGGTGTTAAAAGTGATCTAGTATTTCCAAATAGATATAGTTATGTTGATATCGGGGAAAAGGACTTGGATAACCCATTAAAATGGAATAAGATTGATCCAGCTAGATATGACAATTCCTCTAAAATTTTTAATTATTCTCAAGCAGTTGAAAAAAGTAAAAAAAGAATTAGTGAGAATGAATACTTTTCTCTGATTGATCAGCATGCTAAGCTAGTTAAATCTAATCAAGACAATAAAATAATTTCTTTAGATTATAATTCTTATAAAGAAGAACAAGAAAATCTTAAATCACAAAGTGATAAATTAAAAATTATTGATGAGTTCATCTCACCGTATGTGTTTGATTGGAATGAAAGTAATCAAAACATTGATAGCTCATATAATGATGATATTAAAGAAAAAAGAGATAGATGGATTAAGGTCTTAGAAAAAGACATCTATGTCAATGAGGCTATGAATCTTTTAAAAGATCTATCATCAATTGAGGGAGGTCAGATTCTATCTCAACTAAATAGAGATTAATCTTCTTTCAATCTGCTCGAGTCAAAATTTAAGTAGACAAAAAACATGATACTAAATATTAATAGGCTAGATCCTCCATAACTAATATATGGAAGAGGAATACCTATAGAGGGAACTAAACCTATTGACATTCCAATATTTATAAAAAAGTGAATAAAAAGAAGACTTGAAAAACAATGGCAATATATTCGTCTAAAATGATTTGCTTGTTTTTCTGCTCTAGATGAAATCCGTGTAATTAATATAGCAAATATTAGTATAGTGCTAAAAGTACCCAAAAACCCCCATTCCTCTCCAATTGTGCTAAATATGTAATCAGTATGTTGTCTAGGAACAAAATCACCTTTTGTTTGAGTACCCTCTAAAAAGCCAGTTCCAAATAAACCACCATTACTTATTGCTATTTTTGATTGATTTATATTATAACCAATTCCTTTGTCATCTACTTCTTTTCCAAGGATTAAATTAATTCTATCTCTGTGTCTTTGCTCGAGTACATTCTCAAATAAATAGTTAGTTGAGAAAGATATACTGATTAGAAATAGAAGTGATATAAATGATTTAATAAAATTTAATCTTATTCTCCTTCTCCTTCTATACAGAATGATTAGTAGAAATATTGTTGAGAGTATTATACTAGATATAAAAAAGTTAAAAATTAGAGTAAGAATTAGTATTGAAAAAATTATTATTCCAAAATAGAAAAATCTTAAGTCTAAGCCTTCTCGTAAAATAGGGAAAATAAATGCAAAAAAAACTAGTGCTGACCCTGGATCCGGTTGAAGAGTAATTAGTAAAATAGGAACAAAAATAATGGCTCCAACAAAAATAATGTCCCTAATCTTATTAAGGTCTGTCTGAATAATACTTAGAAATTTTGCTAAAAATAGCGCAGTACATAATTTAGCAAACTCAGTAGGTTGAAAACTTACAGGACCTAATATATACCAAGATTTTGCCCCGCCTCTTTCAACACCGAAAAAGAAAAGACTTATCAATAATACTAAAGATAAGAAGTAAACTATTGGAGCTATATTATCAAAAAATTTAGATTTAGTAAATATTATAATTAGTGCCGCAATCAAGCTTACAAACAGAAAAATTAATTGTTTACCTACAAGTGTTGAGTAATCAAAAATGGAGGTAAATGACTCAGTATAGCTTGAAGAATAGACATTTATAATTCCGAAAGTAACAAGAAGGGCATAAGTAATGAGCGATATTAAGTCATATTTTAATATTCTATTCATTTATGCTAAATTTTTCAAACTTGTAAGGCTTTTCATATTCATCTGTAAGACTTCCGTTAACCATTCTATTTTCAAGCCACTTTCTTCCAACATCCTCTTTTAAGTATTTCTCAATAATTAAACTTGCAATTGGTGCAGCCCACCTACTTCCCCAGTAACCATTTTCAATGAATACAGAGACAACAATCTTAGGATCTTCAGCAGGGGCAAAAGCTATAAAAGTTGAGTGATCAGTTAACTGTTTCTTCTCATTTTCAATCAAAATAAAATTTTCAACAGTACCTGTCTTGCCAGCAACACTAATTCCATTAATTTTAGCAATTCTTGCAGTTCCTCTATCAACCACATCTACCATTCCATCAATTACAATTTCGAAGTTCTCTTTATCAATAGTAGTATAATTCTTATCTGTATTATTTATTGATTTATTATCAACTCTTTTTACAAAATGAGGTTTAACATAATAACCGCGATTAGCAATTGCAGTAGCAAAGTTTGCCATTTGAATGGGAGTAGTTAGAATTTCACCTTGGCCAATAGAATTTGAGATTGTTGTTGAAGATCCCCATCTATTATTACCATAAAATCGATTATAATAATCTGATTCTGGAATAAACCCCTTCTTACCTATGGATAAATCATAACCTAAATAATCTCCAAGACCAAAACTTTTTATGTGATTAGCCCAATTGTCAAGACCTTCACTTGGTGTTTCATACTTGTCTATTATGCCTCTATATGTTCTAGCAAAATATGTATTACATGAGTTATATATCCCTTTTCTTAAATTACTTATAGTTCCAAATGGATTATGACATCCCATAAAGGCATTTCTTGCATAATAATGTCCAGCATTACATGTGAAAGTTGTATTCTCGTTAATTACACCTTCTTGAAGACCAATTAAGGCATTTAATATTTTCATCGGAGAACCAGGAGAGTATTGAGCTTGAAGAGATCTATCAAATAATGGCTTGTTAATTGAATCATTTAAAAGTCTATTAAAATTTTCAGTCCGTTCTTGTCCAATAAATTGCTCTGATTTATATGTTGGAGAGCTAACTAAAGTAAGAATTTCACCAGTTGATGGCTCAATTGCAACAACGCCACCTCTTTTATTTTGAAGAAGACTCTCAGCGTATTCTTGAAGATCTATATCTATTGTGAGAGTTATGTTTTTCGCTTTTGAAGGTTTCACATCACTTAAAGAGTTATTATATGGTCCAATAACCCTATTAAATCTGTCTTTTTGAAAATACTTTTTACCCTTAATACCCTTTAATTCATCTTCATAATATTTTTCAATTCCTTGTTTTCCTATCATTTCACCTTTTTCATAGTAAGAGTTATTCGCAATATCATTTCTATCAACCTCTCCTGTGTAACCTATTACATTACTCGCAAATGGTTTAATGTAATCTCTTACAGAATTTTTCCTCAAATAAAAACCTTCAAATAGCCAAATTTTTTCCTGAAGAAATGCATTCTTCTCTTTTGATATTTGTGATTTAATAACTGATGGAAGTTTTGTTGAATATGCAATAGAATTATTAATCACCCTCTTCAATTCCTCTTGATTCATATCAATTAAATTTGCAAAAGAAATTGTGTCAAATTCAGATGTGTTCTCAGGGATTATAATTAACTCATATGATGGCTGATTGGCTACAAGAAGATTTCCGTTTCTATCAAAAATTAACCCTCTTTCTGGATAAACAGATAATTCTTGTATAGCAAAATCTGAATTAAAATAAGAATCACTTGACAATTGAAGAGAAGCCAGTCTTATAATAAATATTACTGAAACTATTATTGTTAACCAGATTAGTAAATACTTCTTTAACATTACCTATTAGATATTAATCTTGAAATAATCCAAACTATTATAAAGGTAGCAATTGAATTAATAAAAGCATATAAAAAGATTGTGCTTAAAAGACTAATATTAAAAAATATAAATGAGTAGTATACAATAGAATGGATTGCAATTAGTGATAAGAAGAATGAAACCCTACTAGATAAAGGTGTACCTTTAATCATAGCTAAAGGTAAATTAGCATTAATTCCAAATGAACTTTTTTCGATTCTTCTTCTTAAATAACATATTGTTATTGTTGAAAAAGTGTGACAACCATATGTTTGCATTGAAAGGTCAACAATAAAACCAATTAAGAATCCCAATAATAATAAAAAAGTCTTGTCATATGATATTTTATAATGAATGAAAATAATCAAGTAAATAAATGGTGTAACAAAACCAAATAATTTGAACTGATTAAACACTAATAACTGTAGTGCTAAAATTATAGTATAAAATGAAATATTTTTAAGTAGTTCTCTATTCATCTAATAAACTTTGAATTTCATTGTTATCAGTTCTACCTAAAACATATAAGTTGGATAGAGAAGAAAAGTCATTAAAAATCTCAACATCAATTTCATAATATCCTTCTAAAGAACTATTATCATAATTCACAATTTTACCGATTGGAATACCTTTAGGGAAATAAAAAGACATTCCCCCCGTCACAACTGTATCACCAACTTTTAGAGAACTGCTAAGTGGTATATCATTTAATTTTAAAATTCTTGCATTTAAACCATCCCATGTAACCGATCCAATAGTGGATGAGTTTTTAAGTATAGCATTTAATCTTAAATCTGTATTTAATAATGAGATTATTGAGGCATAATTGTTTGTTACATTTTTCACTATTCCAACTACACCTTTTGAGGAGATTACACCCATCTCTAAATTTATGCTATCTAATTTACCTTTATCAATAACTATAATGTTTTTACTCTTATTTATTGAGTTCACAATTACCTTTGCACTATTGATAGAATTTAATGTGTCTTTATTAATCTGTGTAAATTTATAATTTGACTCTATCTTTTTTAGTTGAAGGTTTTCATCAATAAGCTTTTCATTTTCCTGTATAAGATTAAAATATGAACTGATAGATGATGAAAATTTTGATGAAGTAGCAGATAAATATGTAGAAATCTTTCCAAGCTCGTTGTAGTGTAATGAGCTATTATTATATAAAAAACTAAATGTTATAAATGATAGTGTTAAATAAATAATTAAGTTCCTATTCTTAACTATGGAATTAATTATAGATTGCATTAAACTATTTACTTAATTAGAACTGACTTAAACTTATCGATATTTTTAAGAGCTATTCCAGTTCCCCTAACAACTGCTTGTAAAGGGTCTTCAGCAATATAAACTGGAAGATCAGTTTTTTTTGATAATCTTTCATCAAGACCTCTAAGCAAAGCACCTCCTCCAGCTAAATAGATTCCGGTATTATAAATATCTGCGGCAAGTTCAGGAGGCGTCTGAGATAATGTTTCCATAATAGAGTCTTCAATTCTTATTACAGACTTATCAATAGCCTTTGCTACTTCTATGTGAGAGATAATTTTTTCTTTTGGCTTACCAGACAAAAGATCCCTACCTTGAACATGCATATCCTCAGGTGGCTCGTCTAAGGTTTCAGTAACAGAACCAACTTCAATTTTAATTTTTTCAGCAGTTCTATCACCTATGTATAAGTTATGTTTAGTTCTCATGTAATAGACAATATCATTAGTAAGTACATCACCTGCAACTTTTAACGATTTCTCACATACAATTCCAGATAATGCAATTACAGCAATTTCGGTGGTTCCTCCACCAATATCAACAACCATATTACCTTTAGGTTTAACAATGTCAATTCCAATTCCAATAGCCGCAGCCATAGGTTCATGTATTAAGTATACTTCTTTACCATTTACTCTTTCTGCAGATTCTTTAACAGCTCTCATCTCAACTTCAGTTATACCTGAAGGAATACAAATAACCATTGTTAATGAGGGGGAAAACCATCTTTTCTTTAAAGTAGGAATACTTTTTATTAACTCACTGATCATTTTCTCTGAAGCCTCGAAATCAGCTATTACTCCGTCCTTTAAAGGTCTAATTGTTTTAATGTTTTCATGAGTTTTTCCCTGCATGAATTTTGCCTCTTCGCCAATTGCAATAATTTTTTTTGTTGAACGATCCATTGCAACAATAGATGGACTATTAATTACAACTTTATCATTATGAATAATTAGTGTATTTGCAGTGCCTAAGTCAATCGCTATTTCTTCTGTGAAAAATCCCATAATAATCAGCAAAGGTAGTTAAATAATAGAAATCTAATGTCTAAAATGTCTTATTCCTGAAAACATCATTGACATTTTATTCTGATTGCAAAACTCTATTGAATCTATATCTCTTACAGAGCCTCCTGGCTGAACAATTGATTTTATACCATTTTTATGTGAGATTTCAACACAATCAGAAAATGGAAAAAATGCATCACTAGCTAAACTAGATCCATCCAGATCAAATCCAAATTTCTTTGATTTGTTTATTGCCTGATTTAATGCATCAATTCTCGAAACTTGACCCATACCAGATCCAATTAATTGTTGATTTTTAGTGATAATAATACAATTGGATTTTGTATGCTTGGCAATGATTGATGCAAGAACTAAATCATCAGAATTATTTTTGTCTGGTGATGTATTGGTTACAATTTTGAAATCATCAAAAGTTTCAGTCTTCATGTCAAAATCTTGCTCTAGCTCACCATTTAGGCAAGTTCGTCTCTGAATACTCTCTTTTGGAATTTTTTTTAATTTAATTAAAATCCTATTTTTTTTTGATTTTAATATTTTCAATGCTTCATCTTCAAAATCAGGAGCAATTAATATCTCAAAGAATAATTCATTAATTTGATTTGCAGTGTCTTCATCAATAATTTTATTTGTTGTGAGAATTCCACCAAAAGCGGATATGCTATCGCAAGCTAAGGAATCATTATACGCTTCAATTAAAGAGTCTCTGATTGCTACTCCACATGGGTTGTTATGTTTATGTATTAAAAAAATTGCTTTATCAGACACTAAATCTCTTAATAAATTTATAGAAGAATCAATGTCGAGTAAATTGTTGTATGATATGTCTTTACCATTGATCTGTTCGAAGCATTCATCAAAATCACCAATAAATCTAGCTTTTTGGTGAGGATTTTCTCCGTATCGTAACTCTCTTTTAATATCCTTTCCATATAAATATGAAAATATTTTTGAGTCATAATTTGAGCTTTTATTAAATGCTTCAACTGCAAGTCTTTTTCTAAAAGAAATATTAGTTGAACAGTTATCATTTAAGACATCCATTAACTCCTCATATTGAGATGAGGAACTTATACATACTGTATTTTCATAATTTTTTGCAGCAGCTCTTATTAAGGATACCCCACCAATATCAATTTTTTCAATTATCTCATTATTGTCATTTGAGTTTTTTACTGTTTCTTCAAATGGATATAGGTCTACAATTACAAGATCAATATCTGGAATATCATATTTTTTAGAATCCTCAATATCTGAGCTAGAACTTGTCTTTAATATACCTCCAAAAACTTTAGGGTGAAGAGTCTTTACTCTTCCTTTTAGAATAGAGGGATAAGAAGTTAGGTCCTCCACCTTTTCTAATTTTATGCCAAGCTTTGAAATATAATCATAAGTCCCACCTGTTGAATAAATTTTTACATTATTTTCAGATAACAAAGAACAAATATTTTCAATTTTATCTTTGTTGAAAACTGAAATTAGAGCAGATTGTATTTTTTTCATAGTAGGAAAACTAATTTACAAAAAAAACCTGCTCAGAGGCAGGTTTTTTAGATAGATTAGAAGTTTACATCATGCCAGGCATACCCCCACCTCCCATAGGTGGCATAGGTGCTGGATTGTCTTCTTTAATATCAACTAATGCACATTCAGTAGTCAATATCATTCCTGCAACAGACGCTGCATTTTCAAGTGCAACTCTTGTTACCTTTTTTGGATCAATTATACCTTCCTTAAGCATATCAACGTACTTACCTTCTTTGGCATTATACCCAAAGTTCTTTGTACCTTCTAAAACCTTTGAAACTACAACTGAGCCTTCGCCTCCAGAATTCTCTACGATTGTTCTAAGTGGAGTTTCGATTGCTTTATTTACAATTTGAATTCCTGTACTTTCATCAGAATTACTTGCCTTCACTTTTTCTAAATCACTCTTTGTACTTAATAAAGCAACACCTCCACCTGCAACAATTCCTTCTTCGATTGCTGCTCTTGTAGCATGAAGCGCATCATCAACTCTATCCTTTTTCTCCTTCATTTCAACTTCGGATGGGGCACCAACATATAGTACAGCAACACCACCGGCAAGTTTAGCTAGTCTCTCTTGAAGCTTTTCCTTATCGTAATCTGATGTGGTAGTTTCAATTTGTGCTTTAATTTGACTAACCCTAGATTTAATATCATTCTTATTTCCAGAACCATTAACTATTGTAGTATTATCTTTGTCAATTGTAACTTTTTCAGCAGTACCTAGCATATCTAAAGTAGTATTTTCTAGTGTAAAGCCTCTCTCTTCAGAAACCACTGTACCACCAGTTAAAATTGCTATATCTTCAAGCATTGCTTTTCTTCTATCTCCAAATCCTGGAGCTTTAACTGCAGCGATCTTTAATGAACCCCTAAGTTTATTTACAACAAGTGTAGCTAGAGCTTCACCATCAATATCTTCTGCAATTATCAAAAGTGGTTTGCCTGACTGAGCAACTGGTTCTAATATTGGAAGTAAGTCCTTCATAACCGATATCTTTTTATCCGTTATCAAAATTTGAGGAGTATCAAGATCAGCTTCCATCTTTTCTGAATCAGTAACAAAATAAGGTGAAATATATCCCCTATCAAATTGCATACCCTCAACTACGTCTACATATGTTTCAGTACCTTTAGCTTCCTCAACAGTGATTACACCTTCTTTACCAACTTTTTCAAAAGCTTCGGTAATAAGTTTTCCGATAGTTTCATCATTATTAGCTGAGATACTTGCAACTTGAAGTATTTTTTCAGAAGCACTTCCAATTTCAACTGACTGCTTTGCTAGACCTTTAACTACAGATGAGACCGCTTTATCAATCCCTCTTTTTAGATCCATAGGATTAGCTCCTGCAGCAACATTTTTTAGACCCTCAGTAACAATTGACTGAGCAAGAATAGTAGCGGTTGTTGTTCCATCACCAGCTAAATCATTGGTCTTAGAAGCAACTTCTTTAACCATCTGAGCTCCCATATTTTCAAGATTATCATTTAATTCAATCTCTTTTGCAACAGTTACACCATCCTTAGTGACTTGAGGAGCCCCAAATGACTTCCCAATAATAACATTTCTACCTTTAGGGCCAAGTGTAACCTTTACAGCATTAGCCAATGCATCAACACCACGTTTAATTCCGTCTCGTGCTTCAATATCAAATTCAATTTTTTTTGCCATTTTCTTTAATTTAAATTATACAATTGCTAGAATATCACTCTCTTTCATAATTAAGTAATCAACACCATTATGGTGTAGCTCTGTACCTGCATATTTTCCATACAGTACAATATCACCTGCTTTTAAAGTAACAGGATTTTCTTTAGTACCCGGTCCTGCAGCAACGATCTTTCCTCTTTGAGGTTTTTCTTTTGCAGAATCAGGAATTATTATTCCAGACGAAGTCTTTGTCTCAGCTTCTGATGGTTCAACTAGAACTCTATCTGCTAATGGTTTAATATTAATTTTACTCATTTTTTTTTATTTAATAGTTTCACAAACTGTGCCAATTTAGAATATGCGTCATAGTATGTTAACCTATGACATCATGACATCTTATTGATCTAGGTCAGAAGGAATTTCTGGAATAGTTTGCTCAGGAATCTCTGGGATAGTTTGTTCAGGAATTGATTCATCAATAAGAATAGAGTCTGTATTTTCAGAGTCATTCATAAGAGTTACATTAGAAATCAATATTAGAATAAGAATTATAGCAGCAAGGACCCATGTGCTCTTATCAAGGAAGTCTGTTGTGCTTTTAACCCCACCAATCTGTTGTTGACCTCCACCAAAAGTTGATGACAGACCACCACCTTTAGGGTTTTGAACCATAACGACAAGTATAAGTAGAATACAAACAAAGATTATAAGCGATACTAATATCCAAAAGGTTCCCATGATTAATCTTTACTTTTTAATTTTTTTATATAATTAATTTGGTCTGCAAAGAAACTACTTTTTTTTGGATATTTCAAGCTTAAAATATCATATGCTTTTATGGCTTTATTGAACTTTTTCTGAGTAACATAGATCTTTGCAAGAGTCTCGGTAATTAGCTCATCCTTAATTTTTGTATCTATTGTTATCTCGTTATCTGACTTTTCCTCCTCAGAAAATTCAATTTTGGGTGAGT
>Ga0207993_1000327_pt1 | contig 18928 bp, 17 predicted proteins | sample ETN01SmetaG_2_FD_185791 | JGI IMG/M metagenome (GOLD analysis project Ga0207993, IMG submission 185791) | Marine microbial and viral communities from oxygen minimum zone, Eastern Pacific Ocean - ETNP2014F12-01SV265 (SPAdes) (version 2) | ecosystem: Environmental > Aquatic > Marine > Oceanic ...
TTCTATTAGGTGAGAATTTTGGCTGTAACACTAATTCAACTTGATAGCTCTCTGAGTAAAAAATTGATGATAATGATAGACTGCCAATCTTTTTTCCAGCATCTGCCTTGAACATATAATAGTAGTCGTATGAATTCAAGTTATCAGTAGGATTAATTACGTCTACTGATCCCCATGAATGTATTTGTTTTCCGGCTTTAATTTCTCCCCAACTTGGGTAGAAAGAAATATATGCTTCTCGCAGAGTAAATAACGGTTCTTTGCTTAAATATCTATATTCTAATCCAGACGTTGTTTTAATATCAAAGGCATTAAAAGAATGATCTATTTGAAACGAGAGCAAGCGAAATGGTAGGTCAATTTGAGATCTGTCTGAAGTGCGAGTCATTACATAAGGATTGATCTCACCAGTGATGCTTGTTTGGCACCATAAAAAAAATGAATTCAATAATACCAAAATTATTTTTTTTACAGGCATCGTTTATTTAGGCAGTCTTTTTAAGTTTTTTTCCTGAAATAATGAGGACTTTATGCCTTGATCAACCTCTATTTTATCAAAGATAACCTTAGTGGTGTGTTTTTTTTGAACATTTTCAACATCAATCTGACTCATTACATAATAGTCTTTTATCTTTTTGTGCAAAAATCTTTTTTTCTTTATTAGCTCTCCCCTTTTATCGAACGACTCTTCTTTTATGATATTTAATGTTGATTTGTCAATCCAGGATGTATGTTTTGAATAGGTTGATTTTGCATCAACACCTGGAAAAACATCAATGACATAACAATCAATATTGCTAACCACTTCATCGTTTAAGCGTTTATATGTATGGTGTTTTAATTCTCTATTGGATAAATCTTCATAACTTAAATCTGAAGCCATAAATGAGTCGCCTTTTCTTTTTGATGAAATTCTGCGAATTTTTTTGAACTCTGGTAACCACATTCTCATTTCATCATCTTTATCGGAATGTTCAATTTTTAAAAAAGCAACTCCTCTATCATCCTTTGGTTCAATAAACCAAGTAATTTGCTTTTCAGAGCCATTTAGAATTTGGGAGATCATTTTATTGGTGCGGCTTTTGCCTTTAGAGTTAGTCAAAACCATTGTCGTTTCGTTTCTCATGTCTGAAGGAGAAGAGAGCTTATCGATCATGATAGCTATCTCTTTTCCTGTTTGACTAAAACACGTTGTGCTAATCAAAAAATTTAATAAAATAGTTTTTGTACTCATGTTTAACCTTTAATTATTTTGATATTAATCTAAGTCTGCTTGAATTAATCGTTTTTTAAGAAGCTCTGTAATAGCAGAAAGAATTGTAAGCGTTCCAAGGGATGTTGAAAGCATTGCAAACACCATCAAACCCCCTATGTATTGTATCGGTACAAAGGATGAGAAAACCAAAGCACCAAAGCCCATATTTGAAGCTGCATCCAAAACAATAGGGTACCCAACATCTTCTACTACTTCCTTGCTTACTTTTTTGCTGCTTATTGTCCTTGAGAGTCTTCTATATTGTGAAATATAGTGAATAGCAAAGTCGACACCTACTCCAATAATTATTGAAGAGAGTATTGCGGTCACATGGCTTAATTCAATTCCAAAAAAACCCATAAATCCAAAATTTATAATTACAGCAGCAGATAGCGGCACCACCGCTAAAATACCCCACAAAATTCTCTTGAAGAAAAATGAAGCAAGTATTCCTATCACTAACAAAGAAGCAAAAATGCTAATAAAAGATGATCTTACAATCATGATTACTAAATCTCTAAAAACAACAATCATTCCAGTAACATCAATTTTAGAATCTTTGTTAAAGTTGTTTTCAATATGATCGTTTAATTTGTTGGTATAAGAAAAGATTTGTTCTGTAGACATAACATCTGCAAACGCTGTAATAAGTCCAATTTTATATTCATAATCCACTAATGCTTCAAAATCCTCTGGATTGCCTGACATAGAATACATCGTGAAAAGATTATTTATTTTGCCGCGATTATCAGGAATGATTTCATAATTTTTGTCATCATTCATTACTGTCCGGTGCATTTGTTTCACCACATCAGCAATTGAAAAACTGGTAGACACCTGTTCATTTTTTTCCATGAAGCTTTGCAAGGTGCTCATATCTTGTAGCGTTGTTGGATCTTTTAAATCTCCTTCAATTCTAACGCGAATGTCTACAGTGCCATTCATTTCATCATCCATAAAATCCATACTGTCTCTAATCTCCGTACCAGGCTTAAAGAAATTTCTCATATTCACATCAACAGTGACTTGAAAAACTCCGAACAGAGCAATACCAACTATAGTTAGACCTGTTGCTAGTACACGCTTAGGATGGTGCAAGACAGCTGTGCCAAGCATATTGACTATTTTTTCAAAAAAACTTGGCTTAGTAAAGGCGCTTGAATTCGCATCCCATTTCTTCAAACCGATAACAGAAGGAAGAAGTAGCGAACTCAAAAACCACGCCCAAAAGATACCAATGGACATTGAAATACCATAACCTATCAAGGGCTGAATTGGAGACGTGGTCATAATTAAAAAAGCTGAAATGGTCGTTACTGTTGTAATAAAGATTGGGATAATAAGCGCATCCATTGTTGCTGCAACTGCCTTCCTTGAATCATTTTTAATTCGCATCTCTCTGAAAAATTTGGAAACAATATGAACGCCATCTGAATTGGCAATGGTTAATAAAATAATTGGCATAGATGTATTTGCTAATGTAAATAAGAATTTATTAGATCCTGTGAAATAGTAAATCCATCCCATCGCACCAACCATTGCTACTAACGATAGAACTATAACCATTAATACCATGGATACCCCAGCAATACTTCTAAGATTTAAAAGCAGAGTACAAATCATGATCAATAAACCAAAGCGCATTAAGCTGAATGCATCGTTACGTATCAATCCCGGCATTATACCTGAAATGTAAGCGTTACCGCCGAAGTGAACTTCGTAATCATGCAGAATAACGCCAGCTTCCTTTACAACTGTTCTTGAAAAATTGTCAAACGTTTCATTGCTATAAGGTTGCGCGGTTAAAGCAAAATATTCATTATTTTCACTGACAAATCTTTTTTTCAATGATGGATTTTTATCAAGATATTCTTGAATCTCATCAATCTCTTGTTGTGTAAGCATTCGCTCAGACTGTATAACATCAACCTCCATAAAATCATCTATGTTGTCAATTCGATTTGCACTGGTTAATGAAAACACTTCTTCAATATCATTTTTTGATTCAAGGGTTTTTGTCAAATCCCAAAGGGCTGCAAATGCCTTTGGGTTGAAGATTGACTCATTTTTTGAACCAAATGAAATATAAATTAGCTCAGTACTTCCAAATTCGTCTTGTATATCATCCCATGAAATTTTTGATTCAAGGTCAGAGGGTAAAAGCTTCATCATATCATCATCTATAATAAATGAAAAAGCTCCAATCCCAACAAATGCTGTTGCTAATAGAGAAAGAAATATTGATCTCAACGGGTGATTTAGACTTTGATTTATAAACCAACTTCGCATCGGATGGGAAGAGTATTTTTTATTAATATCGTTTGAATAGTTCATCAATAAAGAATTTGTCTTAAAAGGGGGTTTTTAAAAAATATAGAATGAAAGTTTTTTAAAAATCTATTTTATAGGTAAAAATTTAAATTGATTACGAAATCACCTTAAAGGACTTTTATGAAATTGTAAGAGAATGCGATAAATTTGTTTCACTGATTTTATGAATAATCCATTCAAACCCCCAATCGTCATTTTAGCCAACGGTAAGTTTCCTAAACATGAGATAGCCGTAAAAGCTTTTCGCTCTGCAGGAACTCTTATATGCGCAGATGGGTCCTACAATCATCTAGCAAGCATAGGCCTAAAACCGCATGTAATAATTGGCGATTTAGACTCAGTAAATGATTTAACTAATTTTGATGGGTTAATAATTAATGATTCCAATCAAAATAACAGCGATCTTGAAAAATGCATAGATTGGTCTATAATGAATGGTATTAAACAGGTAGCAATTATTGGAGCAACAGGATTACGTGAAGATATGACAGTGAATAATATAATGCTGCTATACCGATATTTTGAAAAAATTGATCTAAAAATCATCACGGATCACTTTACAATATTTTGTAATAATGGTAAAAATTCATTCCCTTCTTTCAAAGGTCAAATAGTTTCATTGATTCCGCAAAACAGTAATTGTGAAATGTATACGACCAATTTGAAATATGCATTACATGGCAATGTAAATAATTACACAAATCTTTCTTCAAATGAATCTTTGAACGAAACTTTTACTATTGAGAGCTCAGCGCCAGTAATTATTTTTTGCGCTCACCAAAATTTATAAAGTATGTCTTACTTAGATATAATAATTGTTCTGCTCTATTTTTCAGGGTTAATGCTTTTAGGTTTTTATAAAACCACTAGCAAAATTCAAACAGACCACAAAGGGTATCTACTGGCTGGAAGGAAGCTTAGTCTTCCAGGCTTTATTGCCTCGCTTGTTGCGACATGGTATGGTGGAATTTTAGGCATTGGGGAGAATGTTTATTTATACGGTTTACAGACATGGATAATTTTTGGTCTTCCTTATTATTTTTTTGCGCTCTTGTTTGCTCTTTTTTTTGCTGGTAAAATTAAAGATTCAAATACGATTTCACTTCCAGATCACTTCTATAATCATTATGGCAAAAATGCTGGGATCTTAAGCGCTATTTACATTTTCATACTTTCTAGTCCCGCCCCTTATATTTTAAGTCTGGGGTTTTTAATTCAACATTTTTCAGGTCTCCCTTACGAATTTTCTCTGTTAACAGTTTCGATAATTAGTATTTGCTATCTTTGGAAAGGCGGTTTAAGTGCTGTAATTCGAACAGACTATATGCAATTTATCCTAATGTTCGCAGGATTTGTTCTTTTATTATTTTTTAGCCATTTACATTCAAATCAAACTGAAAGCACAATTCTTCCCTTGCCCGACAATTTTTTGCATCCAACAGGGGGAGCTACTTTTCAGTACATTTTAACTTGGTTCTTTATTGCGCTTTGGACATTTGTTGATCCTGGTTTCTACCAGCGATGCTCGGCTGCAACTTCAAAGAAAACCGCACAAAAAGGGATATTCATTTCAATTTTATTTTGGATACTTTTCGATGGACTAACCTTTTTGACTGGAATGTATGCAAAGATACTTATTGTTGATGCTCAACCTGTATTAGCATACATTCAACTCGCTGAATTAGTTTTGCCCAGTGTAGTTTTGGGAATATTCATCGCCGCGCTATTATCGGTTATAATGTCAACAATCGATTCGTATACGTTCATTAGCGCAACAACTTTTGGTAGAGATATATTATGGAGAGTTCAAATGAACCCTCAAAAGAAATCTATTGATGAAGATCAAGCAGTTCCATTGGTTAAAAAAGGTTTAATAGTTACCGGTATGATTTCGCTTATGCTCGCCTTAAGTATGCCGTCAGTTGTAAAGATATGGTATACTCTTGGTTCTGTTCTTGTGCCTGGCTTGATAGTTCCATTCGTTTTTTCTTTTCTTAATAAGAAATTGAATGTAATAACAATGATGGTTAGTCCTATTATAGTTAGTATTTTATGGATATTAATTAAAAATATATTTGGTAATTATCCTTTGAACATTGAACCTTTCTACCCTGGAATAACTACCTCAATAATTTTTGGTATTTTTGTATGGCTAAAGAAATAGAGCGTAAATTTTTGATTGACCACACTAAGCTGCCTAGCTTAAAAAATAGCGTTAATCTATTACAGGGCTATCTGTCTATTAATGATTCAGGCATTACTAGAATTAGAATTCATAACCAAACTGGGATACTGACTATTAAATCAAAATCTACTGGATTAAGTAGGGATGAGTTTGAATATGCAATACCCTATGAGGATGCTCAAAGATTGATTGAGCTGTCTGAGGGCACAATAATTAAAAAGACCAGAACTAAAATCGATTACAATAATAAGATTTGGGAGATAGATGAATTTCATGATCGTAACAAGGGTTTATGGCTTGCTGAAGTAGAACTGTCAAACGAAAACGAACACATCGAGATTCCACCATGGGTAACCAAAGAGGTCACGCATGAAAAATTGTATTACAATTCTTATTTATGCTTTAATCCATACGATTCATGGAGCTCATGAAATATCTCTTACTTATAATTCTTACAAGCTTTCTCAGCGGTCAGTCTGATTGGATTCAAATTCACGGCTCACGCCAATTTTCAATTAGTGGCGTAGCGCGCTTTGAAAATGGTTACATTGTTGTTCATGACAATAAAAAGAAAAAACAGCCCAGATTAAGTTTTCTTGAAAGATCATACAAACTCAGAAAGCTGATATGGCCAGAACCTAATCTTCCATATGATCTTGAGGCGGTACACCTTATGCCCGGCTTTTCAAATAAGTTCATTGCAATGGAAAGCACTGGTAAGGCTTATATCTTTTTAGTTGATCCATTTGATTTTAGGGTTGAATTGCTCAATACTTTTACGCTTCCAGGCATAACAAGCAAAATGAATTTAGAAGGTTTTGCTGTGTATCAATCTGCTCAAGGTATCATATTTATCTATGGTGATCGCGGTTCTGAAAAGAGAAAATCAACTTTAATAACAAGTTTCTATAGCGCTGAAAAAAATAAAATCAATGTAATTGAAAAATTTATTATTGATCTCCCCGTTCCAAAAAAAGCAAAAAGAAATATTGGAGATCTAGCCATAGATAGAAATGGTGCAGTTTGGACCGCAGCCACTTCAGATCCAGGTAATAATGGACCATTTAAATCTGCAATTTATCAAATTGGCCAACTTAACAACGTTGGTACCTTTAATTATAATCATCCAACACTATTGAAACCGTTACTTATAGTTGATAATCAAAAAGTTGAAGCTATGACATTTGAAAATAATGAACTTATCCTTATGACAGATAATGAGAATTTTGGATCTTCACTTTTTATAATCAAAGAGGCATTCTAATGGTAAAAAGCTTAGTTCTTTCAATGCTTATTGCAATTCCGTTAATTGGTCAAACGCTTACAAATCACTCTGAAAAGTTAACAATAAAACGTAAGGTTTTTAATTTGAGTTCCTATGCAGATTTTGACTTTCGAACCACAAATGAAAGAGGATTTTACTACAGACATTTAGATATTGGAGTAAACTTTCCTTTAGCAAAAACATGGTCTACATCTGTGCAATACAGAAATATTTATACAAAAAAGAATGGGGAATGGAAGCTTGAAAAACGACCTAAAGCCCTAATCCAAAAAACAATTAATACAGCTGACTTCAAATGGGCTATTCGCTCGCTGCAAGAATTTAGGATACGATCAGGCAAGGAAGATGCATTAAGAAATAGAATTCGCGTAATGGCTAAATCAAACAATGATTGGAACGGACTTAAGCCTTTTGTTGGTAATGAATTTTTTTACGATATGGAAAGTAATGACTATAATAAAAATTGGTTTGTTGTTGGTTTTGATCTTTCGAAAGTTGATTTTTCTTCACCAACAATTTATTACAAACATATTTCTGACTATATTGATGGAAAATGGGTATTTACTTATACTATGGTATTTAAGATTACTATCTAAATAATGAAGATTTTGATATCTCACTTACCAAAGAATAAATGGTGGGGACATGGAACGCCAATTTACAAGGATAACCCAGCGATGCGGCAAGGTATTGTTCCAAATCAAGAATTGGTTGAAATAGAAATGTATATCTTGACTCAGCTTTTCAATCGCTTGCCAATTGATGTTGTTGAGGTTGATTTCCCACAATTTTTAGATCAACAAAATCTAGATCAACGCCAACATGATTTTGTTTTTGTAAGGGACCTTTTCATTAGCAATCAAAAAGGGGAAATAATCATTTCGAAATTCAGCGAGAAGGCCAGGCAAGTAGAAAGCGACATCATGGAAGTAATGCTTGATTCAATGGGATATAAAACCGTTCGAATACCTGAGACCATTAATGCCACTGCTGAAGGTGGAGAGTTTTACTATTGCTCAGGTCAAAAAATACTTTTTTCAGGTGCATGTAGAAATAACATAAGAGGTGCAGAATGGGTAGCCCAAGAGTTCAATGTAAATGAGCTTGTAATACTCAAATCTAATGTTTTTCATTTAGATACGCTTTTCACTCCTGTTATAGATAAGAAGAATAAGTTGCGTGGAGTGGTAGCATGTACTGAGCTCATGGAAAAAGACTCAAAGATTCAGCTCAAAGATTTTACAAATCGGTTTGGAATTGATCTCGTCGAGGTTGATGTTGAAGATTCTATAGGCACCGATCAAGCCTTAGGAGAATTTGCTGTGAACTGTTGCCCGCTTCCAGGATATTTAATTGGCCCAACTCGATTTCGATCTCTTGAGGTTAACCAGCTACTTTCAAAGCTTGATGTGATGCATATCACAGTTCCTACCACTCAATTTCGACTTAGTGGCGGTTCGGTTCATTGCTTAACAAATGAACTATAGTTTATTAAAAAGATTTTTTTTATATCTAAAAATAAACAACATGATAATTCCTGCAACATTTGGATACCATACTGCAGGATGCGACCAAGAAATTCCATCTACTGATAATGAAGTAAGAGGCCAAAATAACTGAACTGGAAAGAATTCTTTAGTATGGAATGGAAAATCAAGAAGAATATGAAAAGGCCATGCTAGCAAGGGCCAGGTTAGTTTTGGTTTCAGAGCATATACTATTCCTATGACGGCAAAGGATACAATGAAACTATGCGTTATATTATCCATAGCATATACCCATTGAGGGATAGGTTCTAGCTGTTTTAAGCTTTCAAGATTGGGAATTCCAGAATAACTTAATGTACCCGTAATTATTTTAATAAAAAAAAGGGCTCCAAATGAAACTAGATCTGGCATTGCTCCTATTATTAAAGCTAAACGGCCATGGCCTCGATACCCAAAAAGACCCTTCCCCCAAAGAGCATGGCTAAGAGTATCCAAGTTTATATCCTATTTATTCTTGATCGGATGAATATTTTCCTAAAGATGCTAAGCTATTTAATTTAGCGCGTTTAAGAAAAGCATCTTGAGCTTTGGTGACATTTTCATCTTTTCCTTGCCAAGCTTTAAGCGCAGGCTGCTGAAGGGCGCGACCATAAGAAAAAGAAAGGTTCCATGGTTTGTTATCACCTAAAATCTGATTCATGGCATTCAAATGAGCAGTAGCGTCTTCATCTGATTGACCTCCAGAAAGAAATGCTATACCGGGAACTGCTGCTGGAACGCTTCTTAAAAAGCATTGCACCGTTGCAGAAGCAACTTCATCAACACCAGCTCTTTCTTGTGAATCGTACCCAGAAAGTACCATGTTAGGCTTGAGAATCATTTCCTCAAGTTGAACGCCTTGAGTATAAAGTTCATTAAATACGGTACGTAAAACTTCTTCAGTTACTACGAAACTGTCTTCGATATCATGTTCTCCATCCATTAAGATTTCAGGTTCAACTATTGGAACAATATCGTTTGCCTGACACAAAGCAGCGTAACGAGCAAGCGCATGCGCATTTGTTTGGATACAATAATCGCTTGGATTGGTGGCTGTAATATTAATTACCGCTCTCCACTTCGCAAAACGAGCCCCAAGCTCTCTGTACTCTTTTAGCCTTTCATCAAGGCCGTCAAGGCCTGAAGTAATTTTTTCATCTTCTGTACCTGCAAGAGAATGCGCTCCAGCATCAACTTTAATTCCAGGTATTACACCTAAAGAGGTTAAATACTCAGGGTAAGGAGAGTTATCTTTTAACGAAGACTGTCTAAGTGTCTCATCGTACATGATAACACCGCTAATATATTCTTCAAATCCGTCTGATGAAAAAAGTAGGTCACGATAAGCATTGCGAGTTTGTTCAGTGCTTTCTGTGTCTATCTGATCAAATCTTTTTCCAATGGTTCCAGTGCTCTCATCTGCAGCAAGTATACCTTTTCCAGGGGCTACCATTGCCTCAGCAACTTCATTTAAATTATTTAGATTTAGACTCATAATTGTTTCCTATGTTTTATTTTTGTTGTCCAATATCGGATAGCAAGGTTTTAAACCAATCTTCATTAATATCGAATGGCTTACCTCCTTTTATTCTTTCAAAATCTATTAAGTTCATCTGGCTGTTTTCATCATCCAAACCAACAACTCCACTCTGTCCATTTAACGCCATCTCAGAAGCGAGCTTGCACGATGCTTTAATTAATTTTAAATCTTTAGCATTTGGAGCTGCGCTTCTTGCAAAATAGCCACTTTTTTGAACCAAAGTTTTTTCAGCTTTTAGTTCTTTTGTTAATTTTTTTGCGAACCATTGACCAGGATTTATTGTATCAAGAGCAACATGACCAAAAGCATCTCGCTCAACCGAAGACCCTGAAGCCTCTATTTGTCTAATAATTGCTTCGGTCCCTGCACCCTCACTTAAAAAAATATTTACTGAATCTTTCTTATTCATCGTCTCAAGTAGTCGTTCACACTCTATATCAAAATTTATGTCAATTTCTGGCACATAAATAGCATCAACATCCCACCGAGATCTTTCAATAAGAATCTCAGGGAGAAACTCTCTTTGAGTCAGCCTATCGCGATATTCTTTTGCTGTGAATGCAGTAAGCCATCCACAATTTCGCCCCATAATTTCATGAATGATGAGTTGACGAGAACTTGTCGTGTTTTCATTTGAAATATTTTCAAAGAAAACAGCGCCTTGTTCAGCTGCTGTGAACGCGCCAAGAGTTTGTTTTATAGGATATACATCGTTGTCAACTGTTTTTGGCAAACCGACAACAGTTAAATTGTAATCATTTTCTTTGAGATAGAAAGAAAGTTGGGCGGCCATTGTGTTGGTATCGTCTCCACCAATGGTATGTAAAATATTTACTTGATCGTTCATTAACTGCTCAGCTGCTACTCTAAGCGGGTTTTGACCTTCTTTTATAAATCCTTTTTTTATGCAGTTATCAACATTTGTTAGTTTCACCCTACTGTTTCCAATCGGACTTCCTCCAAATGTATCCATGATCGAGGTCTTGCTTTTTATTGAATTAGGAAATGTAATTCTTTCACCTGTTAGCAATCCTTTATAGCCATTTAAATACCCAATAAGTTCAGCTTCTGGAGCTGAGGAATTATAATTTTCTATCAGACTGCCAATCGATGATGAAAGGCATGGTGCAATGCCACCTGCAGTTAAGAATGCGATTTTCATAGATTTTAATTTGTCTTAATACTAGTTAAACTTTTGTAAAATACTTACTAAATCTACGATGCGATTTGAATATCCCCATTCATTATCATACCAATTAACTGTTTTGACTAAGTTTCCTTCAATGACCTTTGTGAATGGCGCGTCAAAAATTGATGAGTGAGGGTTTCCAATGATATCTGTGGAGACCACAGGTAAAGTTGAGTATTCTAAAACATCTTTCATTGATTTTTCTTGAGAAGCATTTTTTACACTTTCGTTTATATCATCAACGGTTACATTTTTTTTAAGACGAAAGACACTATCAACTACGGAACCATCAGGAACCGGCACACGCATTGCGATACCATCAAGTTTACCGTTAAGCTCTGGGAGGACTTTTCCAACTGCTCTAGCAGCGCCAGTAGTTGTGGGTATAATATTTTCCGCTGCAGCTCTACTTCTCCTCCAGTCTGAGTGAGGCACATCTGCCAATCGCTGATCATTGGTATAAGCGTGAATTGTGTTGATAACTCCATACTCTATACCAAAACTATCATTCAATATTTTTGCCATTGGAGCCAAGCAATTTGTTGTACAGCTGGCGTTTGAAATAATTTTATGATCATTGCTGAGACCTTTATCGTTCACACCAATAACAAGAGTATAATCAATCTCGTCTTTTGATGGAACTGTAAGAATTACTTTTTTTGCTCCAGCTGATAGGTGATCGTTAAGTTGTTCTTTAGTTCGAAAGATACCTGTTGACTCAATAACTATATCAACATCCAGATCATTCCATGGTAAGTTAACCGGTTCTTTTTCAGCTAACATTTTTACAGTGTTATGTGAAGTTGTTAATAGGTCTCCATTAATCTCAACTGCATCTTTGAAAGGGCCCATAACGGTATCATATTTAAGTAAATATGCCATAGCATCATTATCAGCTATATCATTGATTGCTACAACATCGATATCCTTGATTGAGTTTAAAATTCTAAATACAGAACGACCAATTCGTCCAAAGCCATTTATTGCAACTCTCATCTTAAGCCCTTTCAAGTTGTGTATAAGATTCGGCTAACTCCAATATTCGCGAAGCAAATCCCCAGCCATTGTCAAACCATGCAACGGTTTTAAGTAGTTTTTCTGAAGCGATCATGGTTGCCTTGCTGTCAAACAGCATAGTTTCACCCCCACCGATTGCATCGCTCGAAACAATTGGGTCTTCTGTATAGCGAACAAGTCCGGCTAAATCACTGGTACTTGATTTTTGAAAGCTCTGATTAACATCTTCAATGGTCGGCATTTTTGTCATCTCTGTCGTCAAGTCGATACAAGAACCATTTGCAACAGGAACATTCATAGCAATTCCAGAAATTTTTCCTTCAAACTTAGGCATTAATTGTGCAACATAATCTGGAGCCCAAGTTTCATTTGGTATAATATTTTCTACTGCCGATCTACTACGCCTTAAGTCTGAGCGCACCGCATCCGCTAACGGCTGATCTGATGTATAAGCATGAACGGTTGTCATCATAGCACGTTCAATTCCAAAATTGTCATCTAATATTTTCATCATTAAAGCAAGAACTTGAGTAGTGGATGATGTTGTTGATATTATTTTATCATCTGCTTTGATTTCGTTTTGGTTGATTCCCTGAATCACAATTCTATCAATGTCATTGATTGGTGGTTTAGAAACAAGTACTCGCTTAGCTCCAGAATCCATGTGTTTTTGGAGCTCTTCTCTAGTTCTGTAGGCTCCCGTAGAATCAATAACTACATCAACATCAAAAGCATCCCAAGGTATGCTTCCTGGTGCCGCTCCTGGTAAAAGCCTTGTTGAACTATTACCATAGATGAGATCCTTACCTTTTAGGGATATGTCATCTTTCATGGCGCCATGAATCGAATCACGCATAAGAAGATAGTGCATCGCTTCAACATCGCCCAAATCGCTAATAGCTACAAACTCAAAGCGAGGGTCATTGTAACCTATTCGAAAAATGTTTCTGCCAATTCTCCCAAATCCGAATAATCCAATTCTAATCTTTTTAAATTTATTTTCTTCTAATTCAAAACTAGCATTTTCATCGTTGGGATTTATCCCATCTTTTGCATTCACGTGAACAAGTTTAAATCCACATACTTTGGACATTACTTCCAATGTCTTGGCTTTTACATTTTGTCCACTATTTTTTCTATTATTACCAAATGTAGCTCTAGTTATGCCCGTTTGCTTTTCCCATTCATAATCTGTCCATGGTTTTTTGCTGAGCAAATAAATAAAGGTTTCTGATCGATTCATAAATTTTTATCTTATTGTTAATTATTATTAGACAAATATAACTCTATTATACTATATTATACTATATTATTAATAATAAATAGTATAATTAAGCTTATTATAATATAATAAATTGTATTTTAATGGGTAGGTATAAGATTGTAAAGTCTCTCATTCTCTCTCCTAACCTGAATGAATTACCTACCCATTATTTTTTTCGAATAGAGCTATAGTGGGTTTTTATATGCTGTATCGTACTCTAGTTTTTTGCGGTATGTTGAACCTGTTTTCAGATCAAAAATGTCGCACTCACTGTAAGGCTTGGAGTAGATATGGAACGTAATAGAGTTTTCGTCAAAAACATTTTCAACGGAATGGATATCCGCTGGCCCATCTAAATAACCCACCTCGCCCTTAACTGAATCTATCTTCGTAAGCTCTAATGGATCTTTTGAGATAAGATCGTAATTTGTAAAGAGCAATGATCCTCTCTCTACACGCATAAAGCATTTCTCGCCTTCATGTCCATGAATAGGCGCCTTGTGTCCCGGTCTCCAGCACATTATTAGTATTTCAAAATCATCATCTTTATGAATCAGATGTCGAGTGTATTTATCATTGTCAAACAAGATATAATCTTGGATTTCGTTTTGAGGGAGTGTGTAATTTTCTAAAAGATCATAAACTTTGTGGTTTGGAAAGTTTTCTTTTGACAGTTCTTTGATGTTATGAATCAAATTGTCCATTTTAGTAATCCCATCTCATTGAATCTGGTCCAACCGTTTGTAAAATCCCTTTTTCTTTGACCAAGTCTTCAAGCTCATTTAATTCTGCGGGTAAAAAATCTGTAAAATTCTCATTTCCTTCTTCTGTTATTACTACCGTATCCTCATAGCGAAGATACAAATTCTCTTCTGGGACCCATAATTGGGGGTCAACGGCAAATACATGACCTACTTTCAATGTTCCATTTTTATAAGTTCCATCATCATGAACAGCAAGTCCAACAGGATGAGACAGCACGCCCCCTCCTGTTTTGATCATTTTTTCAGCCGCCTTTCGATAGATATTTTTAGAGAACTTGTATTTTCTCATTATTGGCTCCATTTTTTCTTCAGCTTCATCTAAAACTTGCTCAGGTGTTATGCCCGGTCTAAGTATATCTAAAACAGTGTTTCTGTATTCCAAAATAATTTGAAGTAGCTCCCTTTGCTCTGGGGTATATGTGCCACTTACAGGCCACATTCTTGCTATGTCGCTAACATAGTATTTAAAATCTGGTGCATAATCCATAAGAACTAAATCGCCATCTTTGAGCATGCTATTATTTCGGTAATAATGGCCATTGCTAATATTTTCAACCCCAGATGCAGTGATCGAGCGATACGCTTCCATTTTTGCATCATTAATCAAAAAGATATATCGAGCTACTCCGTCAAGCTGATATTCCCAAACACCTTCCTCTGAGCTTCGAATTGCTTCCATCATAGCTAATCCAGCTAGTTGTGAGGCTCTCCTAATAAGTGAAACCTCCTTAGGGCTTTTTATACTTCTTAGATTGTCAATAATGGGAGTTAGATCTTTAATTTCTACCCTAGGAAAGCGGTTTCTTAAAAGCTCGACCAATCTACTCTCTCTGCTCATCCTGCCATCCCAATAATCTCTTGCAATAGCAGCGTTAGCCTTTTGAAGCTCATAACGGCTCTGACCTTGACCTTCAGCTGGTGAAAACAACGTATAGATAATGTGATTTCTTTCAACGTTTGGTGGAAAATTTGTTTTCATATCTTCTGTAGATCGAACCTGGTCAACACCCACTAGCTTCATTACTAATGATGCATTTTCAACGCTTAAAATCTTCCCTTCAATTTTTTCAAGTTTTTTATCAGGAGGTGGCAGGTAGAGCGTAGATCTTTGTTTGCGACCGTCTAGCAGAAGGTACGAGTGTGGCGTTTCAATTCCAGATAGATAATAAAAGACATTGGTTTGTCTAGGGTAAATGAAGCCATTTGGCTGAGGAAACCCTTGAATTATAGCTATTCCTTTATCACCAATTTCATCATAGATGCGCTGCCATCTCTGCTTGAACTCATCTGATGAGAAATCGCTTTGGTAGCTATTTTGCCCCATAGTCTGAGTAATGATTAGGGCCCAAGCTATAAAATGCATAGGGGGAAAAATTTTTTTATACAATATTAATCTAAATTTTAACGCACTAAAATACTGTCAATTTAATAGCATATCAATAATCGACTTCAAAAAAACAAATTCAGTCTTGATTTATAGAATGGTTTCCCATTATGCTTTATGACACTTTTTTAAGTGTTTCAATTTAAATCAAGGAGAGAGAGATGAGCGCCTTAGATGCATCTATAAAGTCTAATCAATATCAATTTTACGGATTAGTAACATTAAGATTTTTGATAGGATGGCATTTTCTTTACGAGGGAATTTCGAAATTGCTTAACCCCTATTGGTCTTCAGCAGCCTACCTATTAGATTCTAAGTGGATTTTTTCAGGCCTAGCTAATACCATTGTTTCAAATCCAAATCTGCTTACAATATCTGACTATATAAATATGTGGGGTCTTACCCTGGTTGGTGTATCTCTTATTTTTGGTATTTATAGCAGATACGGCTCGCTCATTGGGATGGGATTTATAATGCTCTATTACTTGTTCGCGCCTCCTTTGGTTGGACTGGAATACGGAAAACCAAACGAAGGAAGTTATATAATAGTAAATAAAAATTTAATCGAAGCTTGCGCTTTATGGGTACTGTACAGCTTTCCAACAAGTCAGCATATAGGCTTAGATCGTTTTTTGCAAGCCAAAGGAAAAAACTAAAGGAGAACTAAGATGGCTAAAAAAAATAAAAAAAATTCAACCAACTTAGATAGAAGAGAAATAATTAAAGGACTGGCTGGAGTTCCTGTTGCAGGTTTTTTTCTTGTAAACCTATGGCAGAAGGTTCGCAGAGATAAATTAAAAAAATCAAACCTTCTTTCAAACCTGGTGAAAGAAAAGAAGGCTCCCGCTGCTATAAAATCTTTATCAAGCTCGCGTCACTTAAACATTGGAATAATAGGCTATGGGGGGCGCGGTGGTCATTTGGTTCGTGGCGCTGGGTTCGCAACTACAGCCTGGACAGACAAAGCATCTGAAAATGCCCGAAAAAACAAACTAGACAAACAATTTGAGACCTTCATGACACAAGAAGATTTGAACTGTTCGCTGCTTGGAGTTTCAGATCTTTTTGAACTCAGAGCAGACCAAGGTGTTAATGCATCTCAAAACGACACTCGCCCAGGTGGAAAGACAAAAACGTTGGCAACAAAATATCGACGCTATGAAGATCTTCTAGCCAACGATGAAATAGACGCAGTGATCATTGCAACACCTGACCACTGGCACGCTCAAATCATCATTGACGCTGCAAAAGCTGGAAAACATGTCTACTGTGAAAAGGGACTTACCAGGACTTTTGATGAGGTTGTCGCTGTTCATGATATTGTTAAAGAAACTGGAATAACTTTTCAACTTGGCCACCAGAATCGTCAGGTTGAAGCTAATGAAAAAGCAAAACAAATCTATAGACAAGGTCTATTGGGGCCTGTGAATCTTGTTGAAATAGCTACCAATAGAAATTCACCATGGGGGGCATGGGTTTGGAATATCCACCCAAAGGGCAATGCAAAAACAATTGATTGGGAAACATTCCAAAAACCTTCTCCTAACAAGATTCCATTTGGTGAAGAAGCATTGAAGCGGTTTTTCAGATGGCGATGCTGGTACGACTACGGAACGGGTTTGTCTGGAGATCTTCTTTCACATGATTTTGATGCTATTAATCAGATCATGGATATTGGTATACCTAAATACGCCTCGTCTACTGGCGGCGTATACTTTTATAAAGATGGTCGTGATGTACCTGATGTTTGGAATGCAACCTTTGAATATCCTGACCATAAAGATGGCGGGTTGACTCTTTTATATAGCGCTACGCTTTCAAGCACAAATCCCCGTGGCAACAGAATAATGGGTCATGATGCTACAATGCAAATGGGTGGTCAGAGCGGCGGAGGATCTATTCATGGGTTTGCTGTTACCGCAGACGAACTGTCAACTCAATATAAAGAAAGACTAGAAAACGGAGTTATCAATCCAAATTATCCTATTCTTACTTACTCGCCTGGCTCAAAAGATATAGATGGAGTTACCTCAGCTACATCAAAGTATTTTGCTAACAAAGGACTGCTTTATACCTACAGGGAAGGCAAAAGAGTTGATCCAACGCATTTACATGTGAAAGATTGGCTTGACTCAATTAGGGATGGATCGCAACCAAGGTGCAATATTGATGTTGCCTATCATGAAGGAGTAGCGTGCGCTATGGCTACGGAATCCTACCTAACAGGAAGACGCGTTGAATACGATGCAAAGAATCGAAAATTAATATAAGCCTGAACTACAGTTAGTTTTATGAATAACAAAGTTCGATTTTCAATTATGATGTTTTTGCAATATGCAATATGGGGAGCGTGGACTACTGCGTTAGGTGCTCACCTTGAAAAGATTGGATTCACAGGAACTGAAATTGCTGCGATCTATGGATGTATGTGGTTGGCATGCATTCTTGCTCCTTTTATTGGTGGTCAAGTAGCTGATCGCTTAATGCAATCTCAACAATTTCTTGGATTTGCGCATATTGCTGGTTCTTTTCTGCTTTACCAAACTTCCATTCAAACCGAATTTGCACCAATGTGGTGGTACATGATGGCACACTGTCTTCTTTATGCTCCTACGCTAGTCTTAACGAATTCAATCTGTTTTCGTCACTTGGGAAATGCTGATGAAGAATTTGGTAAAATTAGAGTTTGGGGAGCAATTGGTTGGATTGCAATAGGCTGGATTGTGACATTTGTAAGAAGCAATTGGCAGACTGAAAATCTGACAGGTATGAGCGACTTGCTTGTGATTGCTGCTGCTGTTTCTGCAATCATGGGAATTTATAGTTTTTCTCTTCCAAAAACAGAGCCGGTTAAAAACTCTCAAGATCCATTGGCATTCATTAAAGCTTTTGGAATGCTAAAAGATAGAAATTTTCTAATTTTTATGCTTGTAGCGTTTGTGGTTACAACTGAGATGCAATTTTATTATATACCTACAGGACCATTTCTTTTAGATATGGGAGCAACCGAAGCGTGGCTAACCGCGACGAAAACTGTAGCTCAAATCTCTGAGGTGATAGTCTTAACTTTTCTTCTTCACGTAGCTATTAAGAAAATTGGTATGCGCTGGACGATGTTTATTGGTATTATGGCGTGGCCACTGCGTTATCTTCTTTTTACCATTCCTAGCTTACCAATTATCGTTGCA
>Ga0207993_1000328_pt1 | contig 18908 bp, 23 predicted proteins | sample ETN01SmetaG_2_FD_185791 | JGI IMG/M metagenome (GOLD analysis project Ga0207993, IMG submission 185791) | Marine microbial and viral communities from oxygen minimum zone, Eastern Pacific Ocean - ETNP2014F12-01SV265 (SPAdes) (version 2) | ecosystem: Environmental > Aquatic > Marine > Oceanic ...
CTTTGCAACACCAGTCTCAGGATCAACAACAAAATGTGGCTTAGAAACTTTATGAGTTGCTTTTCTACGTCTAGTTCTTGACTTAGACATTTTCTTCTTTGGTACTGCCATACTTAAATTCCTTTCAAACTACAAATCTAGCTGACTTAGAGAAGAAAATGGACTTTCTTTTAAGTTTTTTTCTTCACAATTACATGATTTTTTTGTTAAATTAATCCCACAATTCGTGCAAAGTCCCTTACATTCGACATTGCAGATAAAATTATTTTGCATTTTATCAATAATCATTTCAGAAATAATAGGTTCTAAATCAAAATACTCATCATCATGACTAAGCTCAAAATCATTTTCTTCATAAATATTAACCTTGGAACTCAATTCATTAATTTCACTATTATTAGATAAATTCAAACACCTTACACAGCTTCTTTTATAGGTAAAATCTATTTTGATATCTACGGATAATAAACCATCCTTTAGCTCAAGTTCTGATGAAAGCTTAACTTCATCATTCTCATCTATAAAGTTATTTCCATAGTTTATTGGAATGTATCCGTTTCTTTTAATAACTGTTGAATCGTTATATTGTGTTAAGTCAGTTGACTTAACTTTTGTATCAAGAATCATTACTACGGTTTCTCTATATCTCTTGGTTGACGAAGTTTTGATCTTTCTTGATCTAAAAATTCATTTAATTGATTAATTTTATTTTGGATTTCTTCCATCTTGCTATCAACATTATCTTCAATTGTTGCCCTGTAAGATTGAGACTCAAGTTCAGACTGCTTTATAAGAGCATTGGCTTCAACAACTGCCTCTTTAAGCACGTAGGAATCTTCAATTAGCTTTTCTGATTCTTTTCTAGCATCTTCTACAATTGAATTTGCTTCATGCTGTGCTTTACTTATGAAAGATTCTTGCTCTCTAACAATCCATCTTGCAGTCCTTAACTCTACTGGAATCGTATCAATTATTTCATTGATACTTTTTATAATCTCTTTTTTATTCACCCTTCCAGTAAGCGAATTTGACTCAAGACTCAATCTCAAATTTTCTAGTTTATCTACTAATTCAATAGAGACATTTCCTTTTGCTAAATCTTCAAAATTAATTTTTGGTTCAGACATTGTTCATTTTTTCTAATACATTTTTTGGAACCAAGGAAGAGATATCTCCACCATAAGAGTGTATTTCTTTAACCATTGAACTTGATAAGTAACCATACTCAGGCGAAGAAGGTATAAATATTGTTTCAAAACCTTTTAAGGTCGAGTTTGCTTGTGCCATTTGAAATTCGTAGTCAAAATCAGTCATTGCTCTTAGGCCTTTAACTATTGCATCAACAGATTGTGAAGTGGCAAAATCAACCAAAAGACCCTCAAAACTTTCAACTTTTACATTGCTTTTATTTTTATATATATCTTCAAGCATTAAAGAACGTTCTTCAGGAGAGAACAATGAATTTTTTGATGGATTTACTACTACACCCACAACAATATCGGAAAAAATATCCGAACATCTATTTATAACATCTATATGACCATTTGTTGGTGGATCAAATGAGCCAGGAATTAAAATTTTCATACTTTCCTCAATATAAGAATTTTACTTTGCCCATAGTTTTTTTCTCTATGTATTTCATAATTTTTTGTTAGCTCAATAACTGGTGAAGCTTTGTGCCTATGAATAACAACATAACTTTTAGCTTTAAGTATATTTTCTAAGTTTTTTAGCTCAGTTGAGACAAAATCTGAACCCAATTCAAATGGAGGGTCGTAAAACACTATGTCATAATTATTAATAGAAGATTGTACGAATGTTTCGACAGCTATATTTGTAACCTTAAAATTATTATCAAGATCTTTTAAATTATTATTCAATATATCTATGCATTCTTTTGATTTTTCAACAAAGGTTGTAAATTTTGCTCCTCTACTTAATGCCTCAATCCCCAAACTTCCAGAACCAGCATAAAGGTCCAGAACATCTTTATCTTCAATAAAAAACTGTAGTGAATTAAAAATTGCTTCCCTGACCTTGCTCATCATAGGTCTAGTGCTTGCGCTATTAATTGTTTGGATTTTTTTTGATTTATATTTTCCAGCTAATATTCTCATGTTGTACCTTCAGCGACAAAATAATTTGGAAATAACAACTTTGCTTCTTGAAAAATTTCATTTGAATCATCTGTATCTTTTATTTGCTCATATATGCTTTTGGATTCTAGTAACAAGCTGTAGTCATATCTTAAGTCTGCGATTTTAAGATCTGATCTACCAGACTGATTTTTGCCAGTAACCTTTCCCTCTCCCCTTATTTCTAAATCAATTTCAGATAGTTTAAAACCATCATTAAGTTCAACAATTGCTTCCAATCGTTTTTTTCCATCTTCACTAATTGTGCTTAGTGATTTCTTTTTTGTAATGTGAAATATACACTCAGACTGCTTTTCTCCCCTACCAACTCTTCCTCTTAGTTGGTGAAGTTGGTTAAGACCGAATCTTTCGGCGCTTTCAATAATCATTAAGGATGCATTTGGAATGTCTATGCCTACTTCAATTACAACTGTTGATACCAAAATATCAATTCGATATTCTGTCATATCATTCATTATTCTTTCCTTTTCCTCATAAGCCATCTTTCCATGAAGCAATGCAACCTTTTTGTCTTCGAATTTTTCTTTGTATTCTTTATAGACTATTTCAGCAGCTTGAATGTCAGAGTTTTCGCTTTCATCAATGTAAGGACAGACAACAAAAATTTGTGAATTTTTATTCAGGTGTTCATGACACTTAGCGAACACACGATTGTTATCCTCTTTTAATCCTGTAAATAAATAAGAAACAATTTCCTTTCTACCTGGAGGCAGTTCATTAATAGAAGATATATCTAGATCTCCATATATGGATAATGCAGTTGTTCTAGGAATCGGAGTTGCTGTCATAACTAATTGATCTGGGACGATATTTGAATCAGAAATTAGTTTTTTTCTCTGATCTACTCCAAATCTTTGCTGTTCATCAATTATTACAAGTCCTAAATTAGAAAAAACAACTTTTTCTTGAATTAATGCATGGGTTCCAATATATAACCCTGGCTTTCCAGTGGATATACTTTTCATTATGTTGTCTCTATCTTTTATAGACGAAGAAAGAAAGTAAATATCAATATCTGAATATTGCAAAAATCCACTTATAGATTTTAAATGCTGTTCAGCTAATACCTCTGTAGGAGCCATAAAAGCTACTTGATAACCTGATTTCACTACAGCGTATACAGCTATTGCTGCGACTACTGTTTTACCAGAACCAACATCACCTTGTAAAAGTCTTTTCATCGGGAAAATATTAGTTAAATCATCTAATATTTCCTGATAGGAAGTTGTTTGGGAATCGGTTAGCTTAAAAGGTAATTTAGCAATAAAATCATTTATCTCGGCATCGTCAAATTTATATACTGGACCTTTATTTTTATTTTTGAACTCTGATTTTAGATTTTCAAATATCGATCTAAGATATAAAAACTCATCTAATGCCAAGCGTTCTTTTGCAAGGTTATATTCTTTTAGATTTTTTGGGAAATGAATTGATTGAAAACTTTTAGATCTAGAAATTTTTGAATATTTTTCCAAAATCTTTTGAGGTAATACATCTTTAATTCCTGGAAGAAATTCATCTTTTGGAGAATCAACTATTTGTAATACTTCTTTTAGAGCTTTTCTAATCACCACACTAGATATGCCATCAACTTTTGGATAGATTGGTATTAATGAACCTGTTTCGTTTAGTTCTTCAATATCAGAAAACTTTTCAATTGTAGGATTTTTAAATTCAATAGATCCGGTTTTTTTAATATCAGGCTTTCCTGACAAAGCGACATCCTCTCCTTCTTTAAAACGTGATTCAATATATTGCGGCCCAAACCATTTTGCCTTTACATTTCCAGAATCATCAGAAATTGATAGTGTCGTTATTCTCAATCTTGATCTAGTGGTGAAAACTGAGATTTTTGTAATGTTACCAATCATTGTGACTTCTTTATCAACATCTGATTCGCCTATATCTATAATTTTCTTAATTTGTGATCTATCAATATGTTTTTTAGGAAAAAATCTTAGTAAATCTGCAACAGTTGAAAGATTGCTTTTTTTTAAACTTGAATACCTTTTTTCACCGAACCCTTTTAATGAATCCAGTTTTATATCATTTAAATAAGTAATGCTTCTTTCAACCACAATCAAACATTACCTAAAAAGTTTTAAAATGAAAGTACCTACAAATTAATAAATTAGTTATAGTTAAAGTTGTAATTTAGAGGAAATAATATGTCGAATAGATGTCAAGTTACTGGAAGAGAGCCTAGATCAGGTAAGCATGTTTCTTTTTCACATAAAAGAAACAATCGCTGGTTTAAGCCAAATATACAAACAAAAAAATATTGGCTTGGTAGCGAAAATAGATGGGTGAAACTTAAAGTTAGTACAAAAGGTAATAAAATTATAGACAGACGCGGTATTGAGTCTGTAGTTAAAGATATAAGAAGTAGAGGCGAAAAAGTTTAATGGCTCAAGGTGTTGTAAAATCCTATGATCCAAATACAGGCAATGGAATTATCATACTTGATACTGACAAAACTGAGGTATTCCTAGCTCCCGGTTCTTTGAAAGGCTCTATATTTAGGACCTTAAGACAAGGTCAACGTGTTAACTTCGATATTGAACAAATAGAAGAAGTTCCTACAGTTGTAAATATTCGAATTGGACAAGACAAATATTAAAAAATATTAATGTCTTTAATAAATCTTAAGTTAAATAATGAGCAAATAATAAAAGAGTACTTTACAAATTTATGCTGTGACGATTATAAAATTCCATTTTTAAAAGGTGGACAATCAAACGCTGATACTGCTTTAAATACATTAAATATCGATAAGTACGCAACTAAAAGAAATAATGTTTATCCAAAAAATAAAAGAGGCTCATCTTATCTTTCACCATACATACGACATGGGTTATTAAGCCTCATTGATGTATGGAATGCTGCAGAAACCTTTGAATATAAAGATAAGACAAAATTTCAAGATGAACTTTTATGGCAAGAGTTTTCAAGACATTTGTATGCAATAGTTGGAAAGAATTCATCAAATTTTTTAAATTACAAAGTTGATATTCCAAAATTAAATACAGAATTATTCAAAGGTATGAATTGTATATCAACTATAGAAGATGAGCTTGAAATTTCTGGATATATGGTTAATCAAACACGCATGTGGTATGCATCACATAACTCATTAAGAACAGGCAATAACTGGAATAAATTTGAAGATTATATGTTTAAACATCTTATTGATGGTTCAAGATTTGCAAACAGGCTTGGTTGGCAATGGGTAATGGGTTCACAGACTGGAAAACCGTATGGATTCTCAAAATTTCAAGTTGAAAAGCGGGCGCCTGAATTATGTAATGATTGTCAGTTAAAAAGTAATTGCCCAATACAAGAATGGCCGCAAACAGCAGTAACTGAAAAATTAGATATTGAAATAGATTTAAATAATGAGAGAATATTTGGACCAGAATTTACAAAAGAAAATGATAAAGGCAAACCTTCGTTTGTATGGATAACTGGCGAATCACTCGGAGATAGTGATCCTGCAATGAGTTTTTATGATGAATTACCTGTAGTGTTTATATTTGACAAGATATTACTCAACAAATTACAACTGTCTACTAAGAGAATTAATTTTTTATTAGATTGCTTAAAAGAAATTAATAGTAAAAAAGACCTTGAAGTTCATCTAGCTGATCCAAAAGAATATCTTTATAACAAAAAATTTGCATCAACTTTTGCCCCAGTACCAAAATATAGAAATATTACTGAACAAAATATCCCAGCTGTAGAATTCCCAACCTTAAGACTTGCTGAGCCAATAAATTTCTATCCATCAAGCTACAGTTCATGGAAAAAAAAGATTAAATTAAAACTATGAGAAGATATCTAATTTTTATATTTTTATTTTTTCACAACTATATCTATATATATTCAAATGGGAGGTTTGGTAAATTTCTTCAAGGAAGACCTTGTTTAATTCTTTACTCTACAGGAGCAAAAACAAAATTATTAAGAAAAAATGTACTTGTCTTTATGAAAGAGGGTAATCAAATATGTTTAATAGCCTCAAAGGGCGGTAGTCCAACTAATCCAGGTTGGTACCATAACTTAATAGCAAATCCAAAATGTGAAATTCAAATTGGAAGATCAAAATATAATGCAGTCGCAAAAGAAATTTTTAGAGAAGAAAGAGAAGAGTGGTGGGCAAAAATGGACTACATGAATAAAGGTGGCTACTCAAATTATCAATTAAGAACTACAAGGAAAATACCTGTATTAGTTCTAACATTGACTTAGTCTAGATTTGCGCCTAAGTCAGTTTTGTAGTTTATTTTCAATTTCCCTAGCAATTAAAGGCTATTAAATGCACTTTCAATAACTTCAATAGTTAATTTTTGAACTATAACATCAGCCTTGTTTAGTTCATTCTCTGAAAAAATACCTCTATCAACAGCTACAACATAAGATCCAGAAGCTTTTCCAGATGCAATTCCTGGTGGACTATCTTCAATAATTATATTTCTATTAGTTTGAAGTTCGGCAATAGCTTTATTGTAAATATCTGGATAAGGTTTATTCCGTTCGACTAAATCACCACCAATAACAAATGAAAAGTAATCAAATATATTTGCTTTCATAAGTTTGCTCTTTAATAACTCATATGGACTCGCAGAAACGCAAGCTGACTTCCATCCCCTGTCGTAAGCTTCAACTAGTACTTCTCTAGCATCTTGAAATAGCAATCTTTCATTTAAGGTTCCCTCTATTATTTTTCCCAGAGAATCCATAGTTTTGTCAAAATTTTCTAATTCAACAGTTTTTGCGTAAAAGCTGTGTACTAATCTATCATCTATTCCTACCCATTGCCTTGTTTCTTCTTCTGAGATTTCAAGACCAAAATTTTTTAAATGTTCTTTCCAAGCTAAGCCGTAGGATGTTTCAGTATCCATAAGCGTACCATCGCAATCCCAGTAGATTCCATACATGATTATTAGCCTAATTTACTTTGAATATCTTTTGCACTTTTAAGCGCAATACCATCAGAACCATCAGTACTCCAATAGTTGGTGGTTGCTTTGGCTTCGTCGATCATATCGTTTAGTAAGTCAAATTTACTTTTACCAAGATTTTGCCAAAGATATAGCGCATGACTTCCAGGAACTGTATTAACCTCATTTAAATATACTTCATCTTCATGTTTCAAAAAATCTACCCTAGAAATTCCTCTTATTTCTGTTGTCTCTAAAAATTTATGGATCATATCTTTTATACTATTTTCAGTTTTCTTCTCAATTTTTGCTGGTAATTCTCTTTTTGAGCCTTCCAAGCCTCCATTATCTAAATATTTATCGTTATAAGAAAATAATTCATAATTACTTGTTCTAATTGGTTTTTCAATTTCTGAAAAATCAACTTCTGGAAATGTCCTGACACCAACCAAAAGATCATGTGAATTTTCTAAAAATTTTTCTATAGTCGCGCCCTGTGCATAAAGAATCGAATTTTCTGTAAGTTTTATTGCAGTTTCATAATCTTTGACTACCTCTACTCCTATTGAAGATCCTCCAAACCGAGGTTTTAATATATATGGACCATTAAACCCGGGTTTAGAATTTGGTATCACTAGATGTTTGTCAAGAACTGGAATCCCCTTTTCTTTCATCACTGTATAGAAAACGTATTTATCCATCCCGATTTGTGAAGTGGTTAATGAAGGCCCTGTGTAATTTATACCCAGTAATGTTAACAAGCTTTGTAATGTTCCGTCTTCCCCAGGACCACCGTGGCAAGCATTTACTGCAACTTTGAATTCAATGTGTTTCTTTTTTAAATAAAAACCAGGATTTGAATCATACTTTATTGTTAATTCTTTTTTCAAAATTTTTTTATGGTCAAGAAAGTCAATAGATTCAAGGTTTTGATCTACAAGATACCACTTATTATCTTTTGTCCAATATATATTCAATACATCGTATTTACTAGACAGAATTCTAGCACTCTGTAATCCAGTCAATATAGAAATATCATGTTCGTCAGAAGGTCCGCCAAAAATAACTGCTAATGTATCAGTCATATTTTATGGGTGGTGATCTGGTAAATCATTTTCAAAAAGTACAACGTCATTATCATTCACAACAGAGTTTAGATAAGAAACTGCCAAATCTCTATTTTTAAAATATTTTACAGGAATATTATTGTCTTCAAATGCAAGCATAAGAGGTCCTTTGTTAGTAAAGCCAACAATAAGTGCTTCGTCTATAACTAAACTAGCATTGTGAGCAAATTGATAGTTATAGCTAAATTGTTCTGCACCTAATTCAACCATTCCTGGGGTTATTAGATATTTTTTTCCTTCAGTATTGTAACTTTCCAGTGCCTCGAGAGATGAAATACAAGATATAGGATTTGAATTAAATGAATTGTCAATAATTGTTTGTCCCATATTTCCTTTTAGGACAGTTTGTCTATGGTCTGTTTTTTCTAACGAGTCAATATTTTGAATATATGATTTTACATCCATTTCTAGTGCAACCATAACTCCTATAGATAAAGAAATTGAGAGTTGTAAAATTTTTGGTGCTTCAACATTGCCAATAAACTCTCCCCCAATATATATTTTATGATTTCCGTCTAAGTAATCAACATAAACAGCTGCTCTTTCAGAAGTAGTTGAACAATCAATAACCATTTTCTGTGCTGTCCAAAGCCTTGCTTGATTAAGTAATAGAGTATCATCACCATTAATAACAACAGATCCGGTTAAATCAACTATTTCTGATTTAGCATCTAAAATATTTTCTAAAGTTTTCATTCTCTCTAAATGAACAGGAGCAATGCCAGTTATAACAGATATGTGAGGTCTCACCCATGAGCACATTTCACGAATTTCACCAAAACCATAAGTACCCATTTCTATAATTGCTATTTCATCATCTTTTTTTAAATTTTCATTTATAGCTTTAGCAATACCAAGCCTATTGTTATAACTCTCTGGAGTTACGAATGTATTGTTTTTTTGGGAAAGGATTTGAGACAAGATATTTTTTGTAGTTGTTTTTGAATAAGAGCCTGTGATAGCAACGATTGGTCCTCCAAAGCTTTTAAGCTCATCTTCTGCATCATTAATAAATTTTTGAGATATGTTTTTTTCGTATCCTTTAGTGAACCTAAGAGCTTGATCGAAAACATAAAATGAAAACAAGTTTGCCAACATTGCTAAGAAGTATCCTAAGTCCATAACAACTGAAAGCAGTGATATAGAAATAATTAATAAATAATAAGTAAAGTTCAATCGTTTTAGTCTTTCGGTTAGATTAACCTTTGTCGTTCTGTAGTTGAAACTTAAACCTCGAGGAGTAATTATCGTTATTACAGATAATATTATTGCAGGATAAGGCGTCCACAAGCTTAAAAGGGTTAGAATCACAGCTAAAATAAAATATAAGTTATTAAATGGTACTAACCTAACCCATCGAAAATAAAATTTTGTAACATAACCTGGAATGTAATGTTCTCTTTGAGCAACCCTACCCCATCTTATTGAATTAATACAGGAACTCAATGTGAGTAATATTATGACAGATATATACAAAATATTCATTTTTTAATTATCTCAATAATTTTTTCCGAACTACTTCTAAGCATATTGTGACCTTCATCACGAATTATCGTTAATTCAGAATTAGGAATTATCTGATTGGAGTCTATCCCAACTTTTATTGGTACCACTAAATCATCTTCGCCATAAATAAGATTTACTCTAGATTTAATATTTGGAAGAATTGATGAAAGATCATCATTAACAGCCATAACTAATGTATTTTTCATAATTTTATTAGCATTTCTATAATCTTCGGAACCATATTTATTCTTCAATTCATCAAGAAAAGCATCACTAATTAGGTTAATTTTATTTAATGCTTTATATGTTTTGTATATAGAAAATAGCTTCTTAGGATTGTTCTTTTTTATTAATGGAGATGCAATAAGTACTAACTTTTTAAATTCACGTAATTGAGATAGGTGTACTGCAATCCTTCCACCAAATGAATGTCCGACAATTACTTCAACTGATTCAGGGATTAAACTATACAAGTATTCTGCATACTTTTTGGGCGATAAGCTTTTGTTAAATGGCACTGATTTTCCAAATCCTGGAATGTCAATAGTTATAAATTCAAAAGATGTCTCAATTTTGCTGAAATCTTTTCCACTCATTCCCCAACCATGCAAAAAACAAACTTTAGGGTTATCTGAATTTACATTGGCAAAGGTAATATCATCACTTAGCACTTTAAAAGCCATCAGTTAAGCCCTTGTCCCAAAGTCTGTAATGCTCTAATCTCCATACCCATTAAAAAGAGTAACGCAAAAGACCAATAAAGATAATAGTTAAGTTTCATCTCATTCCTATAAATATACAAAAATGTTAAAACAAAAAGATTTACAATATTATAGAAAAGACTGAAAGATCCGATCTCATTATTTTGAGAATAATACACAACAACAAGGACTTGCATTAGTACTGAAAATAATGAAAATACTATTAAATAATTTGTTAAGTTGATATTTACTTCGAATTTTCCAAAATGTATTATCAAAAACCACAATCCAACAGCTCCGCAAATCGAAAGACTTATATATGATGGCAACTCTAAAAAGTAAAAATCCATGTTTTCATTTTAGTGGTTACAAAATTGAGTATTAATAATTAATCAGTTACAGTAAAACATAGTGGTAAATATTCAAAACGATAAGATTGCTTCAAATGTGCCAAGCGCATGGTATAGCTCTTTAGACAACTTTATTGTTAAGGGAAAAAATGCTGAAATATGGGACTCTGAAGGCAATCGTTACTTGGACTACGTTGGTGGGTACGCTGTACTTAATACAGGTCACTTACACCCAACTGTAGTTGAAAAGGTTAAAAATCAACTTGATGATTTTTCACATTCTTGTTTTGCATTTGCACCACATGAAAATGCAGTAAAACTATCTGAAGAACTAAATAGAAGATATCCAATTAATACAGACACTAAAACTTTTATGGTAAATAGTGGAGCAGAAGCAGTAGAAAATGCAGTTAAAATTGCTAGGTACTTCACAAACAAAAAAGCAATTCTATCTTTTAAGGGCGGCTTCCACGGTAGAACATACCTCGCAATGGGTTTAACCGGTAAGGATAAGCCATATAAGGAGGGTTTTGGACCGTTTCCAGAATTTGTACAACACGCATCTTACCCTTATAACTATCGAGATATCTCTGATGACCAAGCACTAGAAAGTGTCAAAGAATTATTGAAAACAAAATTAGACCCAAACGATACTGCAGCAATGATTGTTGAAGTTCAGCTAGGAGAGGGTGGTTATATTCCTGCATCGAATTATTTTCTTCAAAATTTAAGAGATATATGTGATGAGAATAATATTTTATTAATTTTTGATGAAGTGCAGACAGGTTATGGTCGAACTGGAAAAATGTTTGGTGCTGAAACTGTCAATGTTTCACCAGATATTGTTACTTTAGCCAAAGGTATAGCTGGTGGATTTCCACTAGCTGCTGTATTAGGTAAATCCGAAATTATGGATTCTATTCATGATGCAGGTATTGGAAGTACTTTTGGAGCTTCACCTGTTTCATGTGCTGCAGCTTTAGGAGTGTTAGAAGCATTTGATAATGAAAATATATTAGCAAATGCTAACGATCAAGCTGAAGTTATGAATGATTCTTTACAAAAATTGTATGATGAATACGATTTTATTGGTGATGTAAGAGGATATGGTCCGATGATTGGAGTTGAAGTTGTAAAAGATAAAATTTCAAAAACTCCAGATAAAGATAGAACTTTGCAAATAATTTCTAAATCCAAAGACAAGGGGCTATTGCTTGTTTCTTGTGGTGAGAATGGAAATGTGATCAGATTTATGGGTCCATTGACAACACCTATTAATCAAGTTGAAGAAGCTCTTTCGATATTTAAAGATTCTTTAAACTAATCACTTTCTACATGTGTAAGTTCATGTAGTTTGTTTAATACATCACCGTCTTTAATAGCTTTAAACGGGGCTTTCATTAACCATGCAGACACTAGATCTAGTGACTCTAAGTCATTATTCTCTTTGAAGAATTTCATATACCTTACAGCATCAATAGTTACACCAGCACTATTTGGAGAGTCCCATACTTCTAGCTGTACTTCAATATTTAGAGGAGCACCACCAAAAGCTTTACCTTCAAGTCTGATAAATGCTTTCTTCCTGTCTTCTAGCCACTTTACATAATCGGATGGGCCGATTCTTACATTATCTTCATCAATTCCTGAACCTTTGTTTGCAACAGAGGTTACTGATGATGTTTTACTTGTTCTCTTAGTCTCTAGCCTGTCTTCTTCAAGCATATTTAGAAAGTCCATATTTCCACCTACATTCAACTGATAGGTATTCTCAAGCTTTACTCCTCTATCAGAAAACAATTGGGCTAAAACTCTGTGAACTATAGTTGCTCCAACCTGGCTTTTTATATCATCGCCAATAAGTGGAACGGATGCATCTTTAAATTTTTGATACCATTCATTGTCTCTTGCTATGAATACGGGTATACAATTTATAAACCCAACATTAGAGTTAATTGCAGATTGAGCATAAAATTTGACAGCATCGTCTGAACCAACTGGTAGTAAATTTATTAGAATTTCTGCGCCTGATTTTTTTAGTGAATCTTCAAAATTTTCTGAATCAGGTGCTGTTTCTATAATTTCTTTAACAAATTTTCCAACTCCATCATTAACTACCCCAGGCTGTACAACAATGCCAGTGTTTGGAACGTCAGAAAATTTAATTGTATTATTTGGATCAGCAAATATTGCTTCACTTAAGTCTTTACCAACTTTGGATTTGTTTATATCATAAGCAGCAACTATTTCAATATCAGAAACTTTGTAACCACCAATTACGTCGGAAATAAGACCATCTTCATTATCTGGATTGCTGTAATACTCTATACCTTGAACGAAAGAGCTTGCACAGTTGCCAACGCCTAAAATTGCAACTTTAATTGTATTATTTTCCATTTTTTTACTTTAGCAACAGTGAGTTTTATAAATACTTGAGAGCTTAATTAAAAAGATAATTAAACCAACTAAATGAGTTATACAATATGCCAATAACAAAATAAAGTACAAATGTTACTATTCCAATAATTTGTAATACTTTTATAAACCTGTTCACAATTACATTTTACAAATATTGCAATTAATATAGATATAATTTACTTATGATTAAAAATTTATCTCCTTCAAGAGCATCTCAATTTAAAACCTGCCCTAAGCAATTTAAATTTGCAAATGTAGATAAATTAAAAGAACCTACCAATGAAGTCCAAGCAAAGGGTACTACTGTTCATCAAGCATTAGAAGATTTATTTGATTTACCGAAGGAAGATAGAAATACAGAGAAACTTCACAATTTATTTCGTGATGCATGGACAAAAGTAAGAGGCACAGATGAGCATCATAATCTTTTTTCTACTGTTGATGAGGAAAGAGAATGGGGTGTAGATGGTCTTAAGTTGTTAAATAACTATATGTCCATAGAAGACCCTACAAGTTTTGATCCATTAGAGCGAGAGCGTTGGGTAAGAGGCAGTATTGAAGATTTAAATTTAAGAGGGATACTCGACAGAATGGACAGAAATCAAAATGGAGATTTAATTATTGTCGACTATAAAAGTGGAAAAGCTCCTATGGCAAAATACAAGGAACCTAGATTTTTTGCATTAAAACTTTATGCAATGTTAATCAAAGATGAGCTTGGCGAAATACCTGCTGAACTTAAGTTAATTTATTTAAAAAATTCTACAATCCATACGTTAAAAATTACTGAACAAGATTTAATTGATGCAAAAAAGGAAATCTTGGAAATTTGGGAAAATATAAAAAAGGCATATGAAACTAATGATTTCCCGGCAATAAAAAATACACTGTGTGACTGGTGCTACTACAAACCTATTTGTCCAGTATTTAATGATAATGCACCAAATACTGAAGAATTAAGAGGTATTAATGAGGCGATTTCAGAATTGCAAGAAGAAATTGAGGCATTAGATATGTTTAAAGATGATAAAGATATTCCAAAGGAAAGTCCGATTGGAAACAAAGACAGAGATGAAATTCAAAATAAAATAGTTAAACTTGAAAGTCAAAAAAATGAAATCCAATTCGAAATCGAAAAGCTTTTAAGGGAACAATCCTCTAGTTAATTTAGCGGCAGCAACTCTTTTTATACCTTTTATAAGGGCAGCGGTTCGTAAGTCACAATTTTGCTTTTGCGAAATCGTCCAAACTTCTTCAAATGCAGTAATCATGACATCGATTAGCTTCTCATGTAATTCAGATTCTTTCCATAAGTAATTTTGAGTATTTTGCACCCACTCAAAATAACTTGCAGTGATTCCTCCAGCATTAGCTAAGATATCAGGAACAATCATAATTCCATTTTCTCTTAAAATATTGTCAGCGTTTAGGGTCGTAGGTGAATTTGCTCCTTCAATAATTACATTTGCTTTTATTTTATCTGCATTGCTTGATGTTATTACTCCTCCAATAGCTGCTGGAATTAAAACGTCACATTCGACTTCTAGTATTTCTCCATCAAAGTCTTCACCACCTGAAAAACCTTTAACAGATGGATTTTTAGCAATATGCTTAAAGAGCTCTGGAATATTTAAACCATTTTTATTTATAACAGCACCTCCAAGATCATTAACAGCAATAACCTTTGCTCCCCTTTCATAAGAATCAAGAGCTGCATATCTTGCAACATTACCGAACCCTTGAATAACAACTGTTGAGCCTTTATAGCTTTTGCCCATCTTTTCCATAGCTGCGTGGCCTACCGCTACTGCTCCTCTGCCTGTAGATTCTCTTCTTGTAATTGATCCTCCAAGAGAAACAGGTTTTCCAGTAACAATACCTGGCTGAGGAGATCCAACAAAGTTGCTGTAGGTATCCATTATCCATGCCATGGTTTGCTCATCAGTTCCAAGATCTGGAGCGGGTATGTCTTTATCCACCCCAATAATTGGTAATAATTCAGCGGTGTATCTTCTTGTAACTCTTTGTTTTTCAGATCTTGTTAGAGGATTAGGATCTATAGCTACACCACCCTTAGCACCACCATAAGGCAACCCTACGATTGCAGACTTCCATGACATCAAGATTGCTAAAGCTGTAACTTCTCCTAAATTGACGTTAGGTGCATACCGTATCCCACCTTTTGTAGGTCCCATGGATAATACATGCTGGACTCTGTACCCCATAACAGTTTCCACTTCATCATATTCATCTCTTCTAAATGGGAAAGTAACTACTAAAGATCTTTGAGGCAATTTGAGTCTTTCCCTTATGTTGGTATCAAGATTGATTAAATCAGAAACTTCATCATATTGCCTGATGACTTCTTTATACATATGTGAGTCAAAGAGGTTGTTTTCAACTATCACATGCTTATCATATATAGCTTTTTGTTACAAAGGCTGCTATTTTAAATTTTTTGTCACACTGCATTTGTAAATTATTAAATATGAAAGAAAAAGAAATACTTAAATTATTAGAAAAATCTGGAATGAAAGCAAATTTTATTTGTTCCGACCACAATGACAGATGTAATTGTCATAGAATATATGATGAAGCTGCATAATGTATAGGAGTTAAAATGAAAGATCTAATTTGGGACATTGCTAAGAGCGGAGAAGAAGCTCTTGAAAATACAGAACTTCAAAGCATTGAGGAACCAAAAGAATTATTTGTTGCACGTGGGGTGTCGCTAGAGGCAAAAGACAGTACTTATAAAATTAATAAGTTTGTTGACAATAAAATTGCACATGACGTTAAAGAAAATGGCGCAATAAAAATCTCCGATACAGTATTTAATTACTCTAAAAGTTACAAATCCAAGACTATTGATTTAAAAAGACTAATTGATTGGGCAACTAGTAAAAAGTTATCTGAAGATGATATTGAAAATTTAGTAGCACTATGTGGGAATAGTTTTGTTCCTAAATTAAGAGGATTAGATGCTGTTGCAGAAAAAAAAGGTATGGACAAACAATTAGCGCGAGATACTTTTATAGAGAAAATATGGGATGAAGAACCAAAATTACAAGTTATTAAAGCAAGCAATGACACTGCTCCTGTTTGGGCTAAAGATTTAAAAGAAATGGAGAGAAGAAATTGAAACAGTTATACGAATTATCAAGAAAATTTCCAAAAGAATGGATAAAAAAAGCACCCAAAGGGAAGTTTGGAAATTATGTCCCTCACCCAGTTATTACCCAGAGGCTCTTAGAGGTTTGTGGTCCTTTCGACTGGGAAGTTGTTGAATTAATTAGGCAGGAAAAAAATGGATCTGTTGTTGGGTGCTTTGGCAAACTGACTGTAGAAATTGATGGAAAACTAGTTACAGTAACTTCGATTGGTGATGTTGAACACGATCAAAAAAATGATGGCAGTAACGCTAAGCATGCTGAGTCAGATGCATTCAAAAGATGTGCGATGAAATTAGGTCTTGGTCTTCATTTGTGGGCCGGTGAGGAGTACTACCTTGACAAACAACTTGATAAAAAAAGTATTAAGAAAAAGGCAAATCTTCAGTCTGCTTGATCGATTAATTGTCCATCTCTAGCAGTTAACACAAACGTAGATGGACCATCATTTACTAAACCAACATCCATCATTGCTCCAAAGCTTCCAGTTTTAACTTTTAAGTATTTTGAGAACTCTTTAACAATACTATCTAACATTTCTTCTGCGATAATGGGATCTTTAGCGTTAACAAATGAAGGCCTATTGCCTTTAAGAATTTTGCCAGCAAGAGTAAATTGACTGACTATCAGTATTTCTCCTGAAATATCAATTATTGATTTATTCATTTTTAAATCTTCATCAGAAAAAACTCTAAAATTTAAAATTTTATTTATTAAAATTTCACTTTCAATATCACTATCTGATTCTTCTATTCCCCACAAAAGTAGAAAACCAGTATTGATTTCTGAAATGATTTCTGAATCTACCTTTACATAAGCATTTTTAACTCTCTGCAAAACAACTTTCATAAACTATAATTTAACAGATGAAGCTAGACAATAAAACAATACAGATGGCATCTGGTCCTAATTATGCCGCTTTAACAACTTTGTTTAAAGACGGCGTTCCCCAAACACATGTTATGTGGGTTGATACAGATGGAGAAAATATTTTAATTAATACTGAAATCCACAGATTCAAATATAAAAATGTTTTGAAAGACCCTAGAGTTACAGTCATGATTTGGAAACACGACAATCCATTTAAGTTTGTAGAAATTAGAGGCGAAGTAATTGGTGAAATAACTGGTCAAGAAGCTCGGGAAAATATAGACAAATTGTCACACAAATATTGGGATAAACCTTACCCTTTCCCTATACAAACAGAAAGAATAGTTTTAGTAGTCAAACCAAATAAAGAAGTTATATTTAATTTAAAGGACGAAGATTTTCAGTAGACTAATCTTTTTTATATTTATAAAAACCTTTTCCAGTTTTTACTCCTAAATCTCCATTTAAAACTTTTTCTTCAAGAAACTTTTTAGGTTCGTCTTTTGGATCTCCAGATTCTTTAAACTTTTTTAATTTTGCATAATAGTGAATATCCAATCCGGAATAATCTGATAATTCAAACGGACCTAATGGATGATTCAAGCCTTTTTTTATTGCGATATCAATATCTTCAAAATCTGCAATTCCCTCATCATAAAGTTCATAAGCTTCATCAACTAATGCCGCAAGCATCCGGTTAACAATAAAACCTGGCGTTTCTTTTTTTAAGACAACTACGGATCTTCCCATATTTTTACTGACAGTTTTTGTACGCTCTAAGACATCGTCAGACACATTATCTGGGTATGAAATTTCAACCAAGTCCATCCTTATTGGTGGATAGAAGAAATGCATATTTATAAATCTTTCGGGATGATTGCAGTGCTTAGACAATTCAGAAGCTTGTATAAATGAACTGTTAGTTGCCATTACAGCTTCTTCACCCATAAAGCTTGAGATATGTTTGAAAATTTCAAGCTTTACATCATATCTCTCAACAACAGCCTCTATTACAAATGACTTTTCTTGAACAACTTCATCAAGTGAATATCTAAGGTCTAAATTGTCTTTATATGCATCTAGCTTTTCTTCTGTATATATTTTTTTATCAATTAAATTTTTAATGTTGTCTTCAACAAATTTATATCTGTATTCTAAATTTTCCCTATTTTCATCATAAAGACTAGTTTTGTATCCAGCCATAGCCGCTAAAGCTGCTATTTGGCTGCCCATTTGGCCACCACCTATTACTGCTATTTTTTCAGTCATGAATGTTTATTAATCTCTCTTCTAGCTATTGATCTTAAATGTACTTCGTCTGGTCCATCAGCAATTCTCAATGTCCTAGCACCAGCAGCCATTCTGGCTAATGGAGTATCTTGTGAGAGACCCATAGCTCCATGTGCTTGTATAGCCTTATCAATCACATATGATGCAGCTTCAATAACGCCAACTTTAATTGCTGAGATTTCAATTTTTGCTTGTTCTTTTCCTACATTATCAATTAACCAAGCAGTTTTTAATGTTAACAATCTTGCTTCTTCAATTTTAATTCTTGACCTAGCTATCCAATCTTGAACTACTCCATGATCAGAAATTTTTGTACCAAAAGTCTCTCTAGACATAGTTCTTTTAATCATAAGCTCTAAAGCTCTTTCGGCCATACCTAT
>Ga0207993_1000330_pt1 | contig 18764 bp, 21 predicted proteins | sample ETN01SmetaG_2_FD_185791 | JGI IMG/M metagenome (GOLD analysis project Ga0207993, IMG submission 185791) | Marine microbial and viral communities from oxygen minimum zone, Eastern Pacific Ocean - ETNP2014F12-01SV265 (SPAdes) (version 2) | ecosystem: Environmental > Aquatic > Marine > Oceanic ...
ATTGCCGAGATGCCAATAATCGCTCTTCCAAAATGCAAAGGGTAATTATTAATTGATGCTATTTTTAGATTAAGAAAGTAAATTACAAAAAAAAGAGGAATTAAGGCAAAAAAATTTCTAAAAAAAACAACTTGAAATAATGGAATATGATCACCTGTTGCTTTAATGCAGACACTCATTAAAACAAAGAATAAAACGGATAAGGATTTATAGATAAATGCTGACATTTAAACAAACTAACTATATTAAATATGCATGAATTTACTAATAGTTAATGGTTATGATAAAAATGGTTGGGCAAAATTAGCTAAATACAAATTACAACCCATTTGTGAATTTTACAGAGACCAATTAAAATTTATTAATCCCAAAATTAAAACTAATTTTATCTATCCGTCTATGGATTTAAAAAAAGTTTATGACGATAGCTTTTTTCTCTCTTTTGATGGAATAGTTTGGACGGGCTCCAGTTTAAATATTTATGACAATACCAAAGAAATTAAAAACCAAATTTCTCTCATGAAAAAATTATCACAATTACCAGTTAAAATGTTTGGTAGCTGTTGGGGAATGCAACTTTACAGCGTTTGTAATGGCGGGATGGTTTCTAAAAATATTAAAGGGCGCGAAATTGGGATTGCTTATAACATTACACTCAATAATGATGGGGTTAAACATCCTCTTTATCACAAAAAACCAAAAATTTTTGATGCTTTTGCCTCTCATCTTGATCACATAACCACTCTTCCAAAAAAGTCTAAAGTTTTATCAGATAATCATTATTCAATTCAGGCACTTTCTTCATCTAGATTTTGGGGCACACAATACCATCCAGAATTTAATTTTAAATATACAGGACAAATAATGAATGCTAGGAAGAAAATACTTTTAAATGAAAAACTTTTTTCAAAAAATCAAATTGAGCAGTTGATTAAAGATTTTAAAAAACCAAAACCAGAGAGCTATAGTAAATCATTACATAATTTTAAATTAAGAACTTTAGAATTAGCTAATTGGATGAAATGGTTAAAAACTAATTAATAGATTTTTTTTAATTCTGATAAGTTTTTACAAATTTTGAAGTAACTACCAAAACTCTTATAAGCAAAACCCTGAACTATAGTTTTTTGATATTGTTTAATTAAATCTGACCAATAATTTTTATGATTAAAAATAATAAATTTTTTATTCTTTATTACACCTAATTGCAAAGCGCTCAAAACCAATCCAATTTCTTCTATAGTCCCTCCCCCTCCTGGAAGAGCTATGAAACTATCTGATATTGAAAGAAATTTTTTTTTTCTTTGCTCCATTGTTTTCGTTATATGTAGCTCATCTATTTGACGATGTATTGCTTCACGACTTTCTAAAAAATTAGGAATAATTCCAGTAACATGAGCTTTATTTTTTAATGCTGTATTTGCTACTACTCCCATTAATCCATTTTCGCCACCACCGTAAACGATATCATATTTTTTTCTTGCTAAATATTGAGTTACCTTCACTGCAATATTTTTATATTCTTTATTAGAACCAAACATCGATCCACAGAAGATGGCAACTTTATGGTTAGAATTTTTTATTTTCATTTATTATTGACTGCTATATTAATGGTAAAACTATGAAAAAAAATAACAATATTGCTGAACTCAAAAAAGTTAGATTAAAGATTGATGACATTGATAGTAAAATTATAAAACTAATTGCCGATAGATTTAAAGAAATTCACAAAGTAACCAAGCTAAAGGATGATCAAGACCAAATCATTGACCATGAGAGAATTACTCATATTTTAAAGTCTGTACAAGCTAAAGCGAAAAAAAATAAAATCGATCCTGATATTACTACTCGCATTTGGCAGATATTTATTCAAGAAGCAATTAAATTAGAGTATTCAAAGATTAAAAAAACTAGATAACAGCTATAACTAACATAATAAATAATATTGTTATCATCAGTAAACCTGCAAAACCAGGTGTGGTAACTTTAATATAAGATGAATTAGCAAACTTCTTTGATCTGCCTAAAATCAGATCGAACAATATAGATAATAAATCATAAAATTTGATGATAATTTTTTGCAAATTTTGGAATAAAGGTTTTCCAATCCCAGGTAGCATCTTTCGATAGATCCAGTCAGAATTAAGAACAGTAGATTTAATTTCAGATGGATATAACTTAAATTTAACTAAAAATAAAAATGCTAAAATAGCAAACACTAAAAGTTGTAATTGGCTTATTACATGATCAATAGTATACGGTTGATAATCTACTGAATAAGGCAATATGGAATATAGATATTTTGGATAAACGCCTATACCAATACACAAAAATGCAGCCACTCCCATTGCTATTAACATATTTAAAGGTGCCTCTTTTACCTTTGTTTTTCTTTCATGAGCAAAAAAAGCAAAGTAAGGAATTTTTATTCCTGAATGTTCAAGAACGCCAGCAGAAGCAAAAAATAAGACAAAATAAATTAGGATTAAACCTTGACCGCCTAAAGCAGACATAATTAAAGACTTGGCTACGAAGCCACTAAATAAAGGGAAAGCAGAAATGGACATCGCTCCAATGATGCAAAAAATAGTTGTAAGTGGCATATATTTATAAAGACCTCCCAGTTCTGAGGCTTTTGTTGTTCCTACTCGATGAAGCACTGCACCCATGCTCATAAACAATAAAGCCTTATATATAATATGAACAAACGCATGAGCTACCGTGCCATTTAAAGATAATTCTGTACCAATACCAATCCCAACAACCATAAAACCTAATTGATTGTTAAGACTAAATGAAAGAACTCTTCTTAAATCGTTTTCAATTACAGCAAAGAATACAGGAAAAGCCGTCATGATTGCCCCTATCCAAATTAATGTTTCAGTACCTGGAAACGTCCTAGCTAATGCATAAATAGCTAACTTTGTTGTAAATGCTGATAAGGCCACTGTGCCTGTCGGAGATGACTCGGGATATGAGTCTTGAAGCCAGCCATTTAAAAATGGAAATGCTGCTTTTATGCCAAAAGCTAAAAAAATAAATACTCCAAAATTGCTAGATAAGTCTAATTTAGTTAATTCATGGTTGCCCGTTTGATAAACCATCATACTAGCACCTATTAATAACAATACTCCCGAGCAAACTTGGATAATTAAATATCTCATGGCAGAATTTCTTGCAGAAATTGTATTACCGGCAAGGACGATGAAAACAGAGGTTAATGCGGTAGCTTCCCACCAGATAAATAAACTAAAAAAATCTCCTGCATGAAGAGCCCCTATAGCCGAACCTGCATAAGCAAGAGTGGCCATATTTTCCATTAAATTTTTATTATGCCATCCGTAGATAATTACTAGCAGAGAAGCTATATGAAAAATAATAGCAAACGGTAAAGTTAAATTATCAGAATGATACAGAGTTAAATCGAACCCTAATATCTCCCAAGTCAGAAATGTTCCAAAACCATTTAAAAGTGATAGTGATGACAAGAATACTGACAAGAGCATCGCAGGTTGTCTGAAATAACTTGGGATAACAGGCAATAATATGGAAGCGATGATCATCCATAAGCCAGGAATCATACTACTTATCATAGTAATCTTCCTTTCTCATAAGAATTTTTCTTAAATGCTTGCCAACAATGACAATGAAAACAAAACAAATAAAACCAAACATAGCCGGAAAACCAATTATTTCCTCTAGATGAAAATAGGCATGGCGATGTATGGTAAAATCAATTATTAAAAGCAATCCTGCAACAGCAATTATAAATTGAGTAAAGTATTTAGCATAAGTCTTTAAATTATTATTTTTCATTAAGCAACCACACCATTAATAATATTTAAAAAGTAATTCGAAAAAAAGAATAAGAACAAACATCCCACACCTGTAATTACGGGTGGCCATATAGTCAATGGCGCTTTGGTAATATTGATATTTTTTATATTTTTTTTATTAAACGCAATAAATACTGGTTGTAGTAAATAATAAATATTCAATAAAGAGGAAATACCTAACAAGATAGCTACAAATAAAAAATCAGCTTCAAGTGAACCTATAACTAAAAACAACTTACTCCATGATCCTATCAAAGGCGGAACGCCAATTATTGACAATGCCCCTAAAGTATAAGCAAAAAATATCATTGGAGTTTTAAATCCTAACCCTCCTAATTCACTAATCTTTTTTACATGTGCAGTGACATAAATAGCCCCAGCACAAAAAAACAAAGTTATTTTGCCAAGGGCGTGCGTAATAATGTGAAAAGAAGCCCCTTTAAGAGCAAAAGTAGTAGCCAAAGCTGCTCCTAAAATTATGTAAGATAACTGACTAATCGTTGAATAAGCTAGTCTTGCTTTTAAGTCATCCTTAGAAATAGCGATAATACTTGCTGTCAAAATTGTAAAAGAGGATAACCATACTAGCCAGTTTGATGCCTTGCTTTGAAGTAGGTAATCAGGACCAATGATATAAACAACCACCATTAAAAAACTAAAAACACCCGCTTTGACAACAGCTACAGCATGAAGAAGCGCTGAGACAGGAGTTGGCGCAACCATCGCTGCTGGTAGCCATCTATGAATAGGCATAATAGCCGCTTTTCCAATTCCAAAGACTAACATGGCTACTAAAAATATGAGGTATTCTGTTGGAAACTTCCCTTCTAAAATTCCCCCAGGTGTAAAATTTAAACTTCCTGTTTCAAGCCATACCCAGAAAATAGCTGGTAAGAACAGAACTAAAGAGGTTCCCACCAAGATAGATAAATATACTCTACCTGCTGCTTGAGACTCGGCATCTTGTTTATGCCCGACTAAAGGGAACGTTGAAAAAGTTAAAATTTCATAAAAAATAAACAGCATAAGTAAATTTCCAGACCATGCAATAGCCAGAGCTGCATGAATAGCTATGGAGTAAAAAATTACAAACCTTGTTTGGTTTTTCTCTCCTGCTCCTCTCATATAGCCAACAGTATAGATTGAAGCTAATATCCATAATGATGAAGCTACTAAACTAAAAATTGAACCTAATGGAGTAATATTAAAAAGAAAATCCACTCCATTAAATAAAGTAAATAAATTTATTACATATTGTTCTTCAGCTTGAAGTCCATTGAATATTTTAAGACTAATTAGAAAAGTAATTACACCTCCAATAACACCAAATGAGTCACGGACATTTATGTTATTTTTAAAACAATAGGATCCAAAAGCTGCAAATAAAGGCGTGAGCAAACCTAAAATCAACAAACTTTCGTTAGTCAATTAGAACCTCCTAAGATTAAAGACTCTGAAGCAATAGATGAGAATTCAACTATCGAAGATGAAAAGATACCAAAATAAATAATTGATAATGCTATTATCCATATTGGTATGTAAATTGCCGGATCTTCTGAGGTCGCCTCGTAGCCTTTTGAGCTAAAAAATAATTTTTCAACAATTTTCCAAAAATAAATCACTGCTAATGCCGAACTTAAAGCCACAAGACCTATCGTTAAAAACATTTCATTGCTGTAAAGTGCCTGAAATATATAGAGTTTTGATATAAAGCCATTGGTTAAAGGTAGGCCGATTAATGAAAGTCCACAAACTAATAAAGCATAGGAAGTAATTGGATACTTTTGCCCATAGCCCTCAATACTTTCTAAGGTGACTCGATCATTTAAAGAAATGGCTAAATAACCAACAGCCATGAAGAGGCCTCCTTTAATTAAAGCATGATTAAAAATATGAACAAAGCCTGCTAGGACCCCGCTATTATCATTTATACTAAAAGCAAGAGTTATATATCCAATTTGAGCAATTGAGGAATAGGCTAATAATTTTTTTATATCATTTTGATAAATAGCAATAATTGTTCCAACAAAAATGGCGATCAAAGAGAGTGGAAGCAAAATGTAATCTAAAAAAATTTCTAAATAACCATTATAAATTGAAAAAACTTCATACAAAATTCTAACAAAGAAAATTAGAATAGCTTTAGTAGCCAAAGCTGCAAAAAGAGTTGAAACCGCTGATGGTGCATAACTATACGCAGGTGGAAGCCATAAGTGAAGTGGGAATACTGCTGACTTAACCATTAAACCAATAAGCATAAATGACATACCAGCAAAGATTGCTAACTGACCTTCTGAATATTGACTAAGTTGGATAATTAAATCATTCATATTAAGTGTGCCTGTCATGGCATAAGCAAATCCTACACCAATGACATAGAAAGTAGCTCCAATAGCACCAATCACCAAATAATTGAAGGCAGCAAGTAATGCCTTTCTATTTGTTCCAGCTCCTAAGGAAATAAGAGAAATAGATGATAATGCTGATATTTCTAAAAAGACAAATAAATTAAAAATATCATTAGTTAAAATTATTCCATTTAAGCTTCCAATTGCTAATAACCATAGAGAATATGCTTTACCCGAGTCTTCTGGATCTATTTCAGATAGAAAAATCTTCCTTGAATAGATCGTTGTCACTAAGACAAAAGCAGAAAACAAAAGTTGTAAACCAATATTTACTCCATCTAATTTAAAAGAAATACCCCAAGGCGGAGGCCAATTACCAAATTCATAAATAATCGTCCCAAAAGAAGAAAAGTTCTGAAAAAGTTCAACAGATAACGATAAATGAAAAACTAATGTTACGATTGTAATGAACCAAGCCAGTCTTGAAGAAGGAATAAAAGCGATAATAGCCGCTATTAATAAAGGTAAAACTACAACTAGAGCAGGTGCATCATCTAAAAAAATATTCATTTTAGCTATTTTCCTTTAGCTCTTCTTTTTTAATTTCATTTTCTTCGACAGATCCGTAATTTTTATAAATTTGAAGGACAATAGCTAACCCAAGTGCAGATGTAGCCACCCCAACGACAATTGCGGTTAGGATAAGAACATGAGGGAGAGGATTAGAGTAAACATTATTTACGGAATTCAATATTGGGGCAGTGCCATCTATAATTTTTGCTAAAGAAACAAAAAAAACAAATACTGATGTTTGAAAAATAGCCAATCCAACAATTTTTTTTATATAATTTTGGCTTGTAATGATTATAAAAAGCCCACTTACCATTAAAATTACAAAAGCAAAGTGGTTCCAAAAATATAAAAAATCAGTCATCTTTAATCCTAAAAGATGCAAAAGAGTGATACAGGGCGATCATCACTGTGGCTACAGTTATACCAACACCAAGTTCTACTAAAATAATACCTATGTGCTGACCAGATGATCTTTCAGAGGCCAAAACATTATAATCTAAATAATTACCATTTAAAAAAATAGACACAATCCCTACCCCTGCATAAAGTAGAACACCAAAACACATTAGATATTGATTAATTTTTACAGGTACTAAAGTTTCACCTTTTTTTATACCAAAAATCATCGAGTAAAGAATGAAAGCTGCTGCAATGATAACACCAGCTTGAAAGCCTCCCCCTGGACCATAGTCACCATGAAATTGCACATACAATCCAAAAATAATTATTGGGGCAAAAAGTATTCGGCTGACAATATTTAAAATGGGACTAGATGAAATATTATCCTTCATTATTTCTTTACCTTCTTTTTAAATTTAGTTTTTCTATTTAATGTGTTGCTAGTAAGTAATACGATAACTCCTAATCCAGCGGTAAAGATGACTATTGTTTCACCTAAAGTGTCGAACCCTCTATAACTAGCTAAAATATTTGTAACTACATTAGGTATATGAAATATGGACTTGCTCTCTTTAATATATTCAGGGGTGACATGAAGATGAATGGGTGCATTTGGGTCTCCCAAAAGAGGTAAATTAGCTATAATTAGCATGAGCACTATGACTATTGAGACCGACAAAACGATACTTGGGAATAAGTTTAATAATTGATTTTTCTTTCCTTCAGGTAATTTAGCAACTGCCATCACCATTAAAATAGTAGAAATTCCTGATCCTACTGCAGCCTCTGTGAAAGCCACATCCACGGCATCAAGATTTACATAAATAGCAGCACAAACTAATGTAAAAATTCCTGTTAGAGCTACTATTGATATTAATGATGTTGTCTTGAATATATAAAAGGTAGTTAGCAGTAAAATTGAGATAAGAAAAAAGTTTATTATTAAAAAATTCATTTTCTTTTAAGTTTTGCTTTTGGTTTATGCCCAGACTCATGGGCAAACAAAGAAATAGCATGACCAGATATAGGGCTCGTAAATAATATAAACAGAGGAATTAGTAAAAGTTTTAAACTTAATAGCGAAAATCCTGAGTGAATAATTAGAGATAAAATTATAAATCCAGTACCTAAAGTATCTATTAAACCTGCTGCGTGTATTCTACTAAAAACATCAGGCAGTTTTATTAGACCCACACTGCCTGATAAAATAAAAAAACAACCTAGAAATAGAAAAAAAATTGTAGAATAGTTAATTAAATATTCCACTAAACTTTCTTTTTACCTTTCATTTTATAGAATTTCAAAATAGCAATGGTTCCAAGGAAATTTAAAAGAATATACATTAAGGCGATATCAACAAAGTCTGGTCTATTAAATGCAAATCCATGAACTGCAATACCTAAAGCCATAATGGTTCCAATACTTGAAATAGATAAAATTCTGTCAAAAGGTGTTGGGCCTTTTGCAGCTCTATAAACACAAAAGAGTATCGATAAACCTAATATCGCAAGGGCAATAAAAAAAATCATTTATGTAACCCTGCAATCAACTTATCCATCTCGCCTGATTGTAAATCTTCAGATAATTCTTTGCTTAAAGCGTGGACTAAAAAAGTATCTTTATCTATTTCGATCGTTACTGTGCCTGGGGTTAAAGTAATTGCGTTAGCGTAGTTTGCTTTACCCGTATCATTTTTTTGAGAAGCTTTAACTTTAATTAATTCTGGGCTGTAATTACCTTTCCATATAATTTTCGTGGTTGTTAGGCCTGATTTAATTATTTCTTTAATTAACCAAATCCAATAAATAGGCAATTTAACTATAAGTTTAAGAGGTAGTACATCATAGTTGAGCGATTTAGATCTTGCTGACATCCATAAAACAAAAATAACGCTTATGAGACCAAAAAAGATTAAAAGTGATTTTAAATAGCCAGAAAGAACAAACCATAATGCAAAAAGCATTAAAAAATAAACAATTATGGAAGCTATCTTAAATGAATCAGATTTGTTTTTAGGCACTGAAAAGTATTATGAGAATAAATCGCCTTCTGTAAACACTGCTGTGTTCATGTCTTTCACATATAGTTTTCCCTGATCTGATTTAAATCTTGAAACTTCAATGAAACCACCTTTTACAGCTATTCGAATATTTTCAGCATTGATGGAAATAATTTGCCCTGGAAAGTGTTCAGCACTTTGCTCATCAATAAACTTAGTGTCAACAAAAGTAAATTCATCTCCCATGAATTCTGCCCACGCACCTGGTTGTGGATTACACCCTCTGATTAAGTTATATACTTCTCTACCAGGTTTTTTCCAATCAATTCTAGCATCTGCTTTTTTACACCAAGACTCATAGGTTGCTTTGGATTCATCCTGAGTTATTCGAGGAGCATTTCCTGCAGCAATCATGTCTGCGGCTTCAACACAGGCATCGACTCCTAAAGGAAAGATCTTTGAAAAATAAACATCTCCTAAAGTATCATCTGGTCCAATTTCAACTTCTTTTTGAAGTAAAATTTCACCCTCATCAAGTCCATCATTTGGATAAAAAATTGTCAAACCAGTCTTCTCAGAGCCCCAGATAATAGGCCAGTTAATGGAGCTTGGACCTCTGTGTAAAGGAAGAAGAGATGGATGGAAGCAGATTGAACCATGTTTAGGAATGTCTCTAGCTGCCTCTGGAACAAAAATAATCACATATGCCATCACACATAAATCTGCGTCATGAGACTTAATCTGATCTAAAACTTCTTGATCTTTGAAATTTGAAGGTTGAAAGACAGGAAGACCGACACTTTGAGCATACTCTTTTACTGGATCTAATGGCTTACCTTCTTTATCTGGAGCGCAGTAAACAGCTACTACTTCGTGATCTGTTCCAGTATGAAATTTTTCTAAAGCACTTTTGCCAAATGCTTGTTGTCCCATAAGTATAATTTTCATTTGTTTTTCTCCCTGTGTTAATGTTAAACAGCTCCAGCTTCCCTGACAGCTTTAATTTCTTCATCACTCATATTACAAAATTCTTTAAGTATTTCATCAGTATGTTCTCCTAATAAGGGTGATCTTTTTACTTCTGCTGGGGAGTCTGATAATTTAATTGGATTACCAACTGTTAAATACTTTCCTCTAACTGGGTGATCCACCTCAACGACAGTACCGGTTTCTCTAAGGCCTGGGTCTTCGGCTATTTCTTTCATAGAAAGGATAGGGCCTACCGGAATATCCAATGGATTACAAATCTCCATAACCTCAAATTTTGTTTTGGTTTTTGTCCATGACTCAATAGTGTCAAATATATTGTTCAATCGTGGTAGTCTTTTCTCTGGTGTTGAGTAGTTCTCATCTTCTTTCCATTCTGGTTTTCCAATAACATCACATACTTTTTCCCAAACTGCTGCTTGAGTAATAAAATAAGTGTATGCATTAGGATCGGTTTCCCAACCTTTACATTTGAGAATTCTACCTGGTTGTCCTCCACCAGAGTCATTACCAGCTCGTGGTGTAGAGTCTCCAAAAGGAATATCTTCGCCATACTGTGAATATTCTTTCAAAGGTCCTCTCTCGAGTCTTTGTTGATCACGTAGCTTTACTCTACATAGGTTTAAAACACCATCCTGCATAGCTGCAGATACTTTTTGACCTTTACCTGATTTTTCTCGATGAAAAAGCGCCGTAACTATCCCAAGAGCTAAATGAAGACCGGTACCACTGTCACCAATTTGAGCTCCAGTGACTAAAGGTACCTCACCTAACATACCTGTTGTTGAGGCAGATCCACCGGCACATTGGGCAACGTTTTCATATACTTTACACTCTTCATATTTTCCTGGGCCAAAACCTTTAACAGAGGCATAAATCATTCTAGGATTAAGTTCTTGAATTTTTTCCCAGGTAAAGCCCATTCGATCCAACGCTCCAGGCGCAAAGTTTTCAACCATCACGTCACATTCTTTTATTAACTGGGCGAAAATCTTCGCTCCTTCAGGTTTTTTTGGGTTTAGTGTAATGCTTCTCTTGTTAGAATTGAGCATTGTAAAGTAGAGGCTATCCGCTTCAGGGACATCTCTAAGTTGGCCACGAGTAGCATCTCCTACCCCAGGACGCTCAACTTTAACAACATCCGCACCAAACCATGCCAATAATTGAGTGCATGTTGGGCCTGACTGAACATGAGTCATGTCCAGAACTTTTACACCTTTAAGAGCTTCCATAATTTGAATTATTTGTACATTGTCTGGTTTTTAGTACCAGGTGCAAATTCTTCTTTATCAACCCAAATATTCACGATAGCTGGAATACCAGATTTCACAGCTTCTCTCGCTCTTTGAAGAGCTGGCTGGATATCTTTTGCTTCTCTTACAGCTTCTCCGTGCCCACCTAGAATTTTAGCAAATTCATCGAAGTTCACATCACCGAGGATGTTTCCAACGTTTCCTTTTTCTTCACCATATTTCATGATCTGACCGAAACGAATTTGGTTTTGTGCAGAGTTGTTTCCGATAACAGTAAGAACTGGAGCCTTGTGTCTAACAAAAGCTTCAAAATCCATACCAGTCATAGAGAAAGCGCCATCTCCACAGTATAATAAAACTTCTTTTTCAGGAGCGGCAATCTTCGCTGCTAAAGCATAAGGCACACCAACACCTAAAGTTCCTAATGGACCTGGGTCCATCCAAGCACCTGGTTGTCTTGGCTGCACAGCTTGAGCACTAATTGTTACCACATCTCCACCATCTCCAATATAAATGGTATCATCATTGAGAAATTGATTTAATTCCCAAGCAACTCTATAAGGGCTGATTGGCGACTTATCAGTTGTGAAGGTTGGCATTAACTTCTCAAGAGCAGCTTCTTCGCCTGCTCTTAATTCATTAAACCAATCAGACCTATCCTTCTTTGAGCCCGCTTCAGCAATTCCTTTTAAAGTAGTTCCTATATGACCGACTAAACCAAGAGAGATGTCTCTATTTTTTCCAACAGTTCTGTAATCCATATCAATTTGGATAACAGTAGCATTAGGGTTTAATCTTTTTCCATAACCCATTCTAAAGTCAAATGGAGTTCCAACAATAATTATACAATCAGATTTTGTGAAAGCATTTCTACGGGTTCTATGGAAGTGGTGAGGGTCTCCAGGAGGCAAGGAACCTCTTGCGGATCCATTAAGGTAAGCCGGGATATCCATATTTCTTACAAAATCAACTGCATCTTGAGTTGATTGACTTGTCCAAACTTGTTGACCTAAAAGAATACAGGGTCTTTCAGCTTTTGAAATGATGTCAGCTGCTTTTTGAACATCAACAGGATCTGCGAGAGTTTTAGAAGAGGCACTATATTTTCCTGTTTCTGGCACAACAGCTTTACTGAGAGGAATGGATGAATCTAAAATATCTCTTGGGATCTCAAGAAACGATGGTCCAAAAGAGCCATTTCTTGTTTCTCTAAAAGCCATAGAAACCATATCAGCACATCTTTCCGTAGACATAACCGTAGCTGCAAATTTTGTAATTGGTTGCATCATATCAACGTGTGGAAGATCTTGAAGCGATCCCATCTTATGTTGAGTTAATGAGCTTTGTCCGCCAATCAATAACATTGGGATTTCAGCTCTAAATGCATTAGCCACACCTGTAATAGCGTGAGTAGTTCCTGGACCTGCAGTAACTACTGCACAACCAGGTTTTCCAGTCATTCTGGCATATCCGTCAGCCGCATGTGAAGCAACCTCTTCGTGTCTCACATCAATAATTTTAATTCCTTCATTTAAACAGCCATTGTAAATATCAATAATATGGCCTCCACATAGTGTGTAAATTACTTCAACGCCCTCAGCTTTGAGAGCCTTTGCTACTAGCTCACCACCAGTAATCATTTGTTCGTTAGTTCCTGTAGACATTTTTACCTCTCTCCTGGTGGTATAATGTATACCAGATTTTTTAATGTTGCAAAGTAATTTGGCTAGCTTTTTATGTTTTCTTGTATCTTATCTACAAGCGTTAAAGCATGATTTTTCAATAGTTTTTCAGCTTTTGCCTGCTGTCCTGCGACAAGAGATTTAACTATATCATTGTGTTCATCAATTGATTGAATGGAGCGATTTGATTCAATAATGAATTTTTTTCTAAGATATTGGAGGTGAATTAATTGCGATTCTAGTATCTCACCCATTAATCTGACCTTAGTAAGCTTCATGATATGCTCATGAAATTTGATGTTATCATTTGAATAATTATCAAGGTCAGAGAGCACATTGTCTTTAGAGTACTGACAAAACTTATTTAGGGACTCTATTTCTTCTTTAGAGGAGTTTTGGATAATTAAATGAGCGGCATAGCCCTCGAGTCCAGCCCAAACTGTAACAATATCTATAAGTTCTTTTTTTGATTTTCGATGGACGAAAACGCCTCTTCTAGGAACTGTTTTAACAATACCTTCTTGCTCTAACTTTGCTACCGCTTCTCTTATAGGTGTTCTACTAACTCCTAACTTTTCAGATAGTTGTCTTTCATCTAAATGAAAGTCTGACTCTTTTAAATAAATGTTAAGAGATAAAATATATTTTTTAAGAGCATCATATACTTTGCTCTTCAGATTAACGGGTCCAATTTTTTGGATCATTAAATTACCTTAAGCTTTTTTAAAAAATTTTCTATAGATAGGGCCAAAAGCAGGCATGATAAGTAAAACAATGGCTATGTACATAATTACTGCAGCTATCGGTTTAGAACTAAAATCAAAGAATATTCCCATACTTCCGTCTGATAAAATTAACGATTGTCTCATAGCTTTCTCAGCCAAAGGACCTAAAACGATCGATAATACAGCTGGGGCTACAGGATAATCTAATTTTCTAAGCATATATCCACCAAATCCAAACAATAACATTAACCAGACATCATGAAGGCTTTGCGTCGGAGCGTAACCACCAGTAACACAAAGAACAAATATCACGGGAGCTAATATTGCAAAAGGAATTCTGAGAACCATTAAGAAAGCTGGAATTAAAGCAATGTTTAACACAAGAGTGAAAAAATTTGCAATATAAAGACTTCCAATTAATCCCCAGACAAATTCAGGTTGTTGTGTAAACAATAAAGGTCCTGGAGTTAAGCCCCAAAGTATCATTCCTCCTAAAAGGATTGCGGTAGTAGGAGATCCGGGAATACCAAGAGTTAACATGGGCAGCATACTTCCAGTGCTGGCAGAATTATTCGCGCACTCTGGGGCAACTACACCTGCAGGAACCCCTGATCCAAATTCTTTTGAATTTCTAGAGAGTTGTTTTGTTATACCATAAGACATTAAAGAAGCTGGTGTTGCACCTGCTGCTGGTAAAATTCCTACAAAGAAACCTAAAAAAGATCCAATATTCATTGCCATAATAGTCTTTTTTAAAGCTGAAAATGCTCTACCAACCTCTTTCATGTTGACTGAGAGCTTAGACATTTGGACTTTTCCCTTAGTTTCTTCGAGCGTCCACAGCATCTCACCAATTCCATAAATACCTATGGCCAGAACTAAGAAATTTATTCCATGGAGAAAACCTGGAATACCAAAAAATATCAAGCGGGGTTTACCAGTAATTAAGTCCAGTCCTATTGTTGATAAAACTAATCCAATTAAAATAGAAAAAATTGTTTTAGGAATATCGTCACCACCCAGGCCAACAAAAGTTGCAAAAGCCATAACCATTAAAGCAAAAGTTTCGGGAGCATTAAATCTCAAGGCTACTTCAGCAAGTGGTGGTGCGAATAAAGTGAATAAGATTACAGACACAGTTCCACCTACAAACGAGCCCACGGCCGCTGCTGTGAGGGCAGTCATCGCCTCACCCTTTACAGCCAAAGGTCTTCCATCAAAAACTGTGGCTACGGCAGTTGATGCACCAGGTATGCCTAGCATCACAGAACTGATCGCACCTCCGTACATTGCTCCATAATAAACTGCAGCTAAAAAAATAATTGCAGCTGTAGGGGGTACAATAAAAGTAATTGGAATTAATATAGCAACACCATTGACCGAACCTAGGCCTGGCATAGCTCCAACAAATAAGCCTATAAGACATCCAAATATCAAAAGGCCTAAATTTAACAATTCAAATGATGTGGCCATACCTTGAAGAAGTAAAGCAAAAGTTTCCATATGATTTATTTACCCTTCTTCATAAATTATTTTATAAATCTGTTAGCTAAAAAGACTAAGGCAGATGGTGAAAGTACAGTGACAATTATATATATCCAAATCATAAATAGTGAACTTGAACCATACATAACATCGTAAACTGGATAAAATAAAGGTTCAGATATTCCTTGAGGCAAAGGAATTTTTAACAACCATTCAAAAAATAAGAAAGTCAAAATGGGGGTTGTTATAGAAAAATTAAGAATAAATGAATTACTCTTTTCACTAAAATATCTTAAATAGAAAGCTAAGAAAAAAATTAAAGAAAAATAAATTCCCAAATAACCAATAGCAAAAACTAAAATTACAAGTGAAATTATAGTTACTGATACAAACTTAAAAGCCACAGCATCAATAAAAGGCTCATTATTTGTGGATTGCGGAGATTTTTTTAAAATAAATTTGGTGATGGTAATTACAGTACAAATGAACATTCCTAATGAGAGGTAGAAGGGAAGAAACCCAGCTCCCATATTTTCTTCTGCACTCCATGTAATTCTGTTTTGAGCGCTTTTATACATAAGAGCGAGTGAGCACAGCGCTAAAAATACAGCGACAGATATTTCTGCCCTTCTAACTGTAAATTTAGTAACTATGCTCAATATTCGCTCTTAATTTAAATATTAGTTAAAGTTTTTAATGATCTCACCGTGCTTAGCATATTCGATTGCTAAGAAATCCTTAAGACCATATCCCTCTAACCAGCTCATTAACTTTCCATCGTCGATGTTGAAAGTTTGGAACTCGTCATCATGATAAACAGTGTGAAGAAGTCCTGTGTAGTACTTTTCCACTTCTGCATCAACACCAGCTGGAGCCATAAATGCTCTCATCATGTAGTATTCAAGATCAGGATAACCTAATTCATAAGAAGAAGGTACATCTGGGAATGCTGGGTTTCTTTCTGGAGTCATCATAACTAAAGCTTTTGAGTCACCAGACTGATAGAATCCCATCTGCTCAGAAGGGTTGTTTAAAGTGAAGTCAGACTCGCCGCCAACTAGACCTTTAGCAACAGCACCACCACCGTCATATGGTACGTACTTTGCATCAAATCCAAACTGACCTCTCATCATACCAAGAAGTAATTCGTCTTCTGACATACTTCCTGTACCACCCATTACTAGACCATTACCTCTAGCAAGTGCGATGAAGTCATCAAAAGTTTCTACACCTTGAGTATTTTTACCTTCAGTTGCAATCCATACTAAGAATGTATCTGTGATAAGTCTTGCTAATGGAGTGAAGTCATTGAAGAAGTCAATTCCTAACTCAGGCTGGTTAACAGGTGTAGTTAGAACGTTGTTAAGAGTAATGATAAGTGTGTGCTCATCACCAGCTTTTTTCTTAACATAAGTCATAGCTTCACCACCAGAACCACCTTTTTTATTAATTGGAATCACTGGCTTAGATGCGTAGTCGTTTTTCTCGATAACACCTTGTACTAATCGAGCGATCTCGTCAGCTCCTCCACCTTGACCAGCTGGGATAATAAGCTCAATAGGCTTCTTTGGACTAAAAGGCTTCGCAGAAGATATTGAACTTACAGCTACAAGTGAAAGGGAAACAACAACTAGCGCTAGTTTTTTAATAATTGTCATATTATTTCCTCCTATAAGATTTAATATTATATTAAGCATAAACTATTTAAAAAAATTGTATAAAAAAAAATTTTTTTCATATTTCATAATTTGAAACAATCATGAAATAAGTGTTGGTATACAATATATTTATGCATTCAAAAAATATGTGATTATTTTTTTTATTTGTATAATGTATACCAGAGATTGAGGTTAACTTGAAATTTATAAACTTTAAAAATGAAAAACTCTTTTTAGACGAGTGTGAAATTGAAAGTCCTAAAGAAAATCAAATACAAATTGAAGTTCATTCTACTGGTGTAAATAGAGCAGATATATTACAAAAAAAAGGTCACTACCCTCCCCCCAAAGGAGAAAGTGAAATTATTGGGCTAGAGTGTGCAGGTATTGTTTGTAAGATTGGGCCGAATTCAAGTAAATTTAAAGTTGGCGATAAAGTCTGTGCCATTTTAGGTGGTGGCGGATACGCAGAATTTGTAAATGTCGATGAAAGACAAGTCATGCCGATTCCATCTAATGTAAGTCTATTAGAAGCTGGGGCTCTTCCAGAGACTATTTTGACAGTCTATGAAAATATTTTCAATATTTCTGAATTTAAAAATAATGAAGTTGTTCTAATTCATGGTGGAAGCAGTGGTATTGGAACAACAGCAATATCTATTTTAAAAAATTTTACTGATCAGCTTTATGTGACTGCAGGATCAAAAGACAAATGTGATAATTGTATACAACTTGGCGCAAAAGCAGCAATCAATTACAAAGAGGAAGACTTCGAACAATATTTTATTGACCAAAAAATCAAGGTTGACATTATTTTAGATATGGTAGGAGGCTCATATTTCAAAAAAAATTTAAAAATACTCAATCAAAAAGGAAGACTTACCTATATAGCTGCTCTTGAAAGCATTAAGGCTGAGGCTAACCTTTTATATATCATGACTAAACAACTAAAAGTTTCTGGATCTACACTTAGATCAAGATCACCTGAGGACAAAGGAAAAATTGTCAATCAAGTTATTGAACATATTTGGCCTTTAATAGAACAGGGAAAATACAAACCAACAATTTTCCAATCTTTCAATATGGAAGATGTAAATTTGGCTCATGAGTTAATGGAATCATCCAGCCATATTGGAAAAATTTTATTAGATATTAAAGGAGGATAAAAATGAACTTACATGAGTACCAAGCAAAAATATTACTTAAAAATAATGATGTAAGAGTTTTAACTGGCAACCCAGTTTTAAACGATAACGAAATAGACTCTGCTGTTGACTCTATTCAGACACCCGTCATGGTCGTGAAATCACAAATCCATGCTGGTGGTCGAGGTGCAGGAAAATTTAAAGATAGCGGTGATGATAAAGGTGGAGTTCGAGTTTGTTTTTCCAAAGATGAAGCGAAAGAAAATGCTAAGAAAATGCTTGGTAAAACACTTGTTACCAAACAAACTGGTCCAGATGGTAAAGTCGTTAATCGTCTTTATATCGAAGAAGGCTGTGATATCAAAAAAGAATACTATCTGAGTATGTTAGTTGATCGATCAACCTCTTCCGTTTCAATTATTGCTTCAACCGAAGGTGGAATGGAAATTGAAGAAGTAGCAGAAAAAGAACCTGAAAAAATTATCACTGTAAATGTTCCAGGAGATAAAACTTTAGATCAAACTAGCTTAGATCGACTAGTTCAAGGTTTAGAAATTACTTCTGAGCAGTCTGGAGATTTTTGTGATCAAATTCAAAAAATTTACGCCAGTTTTTTGTCAACAGATGCTTCATTAGTCGAAGTTAATCCATTTGTTTTAACTGGAGAGGGAAAC
>Ga0207993_1000335_pt1 | contig 18672 bp, 14 predicted proteins | sample ETN01SmetaG_2_FD_185791 | JGI IMG/M metagenome (GOLD analysis project Ga0207993, IMG submission 185791) | Marine microbial and viral communities from oxygen minimum zone, Eastern Pacific Ocean - ETNP2014F12-01SV265 (SPAdes) (version 2) | ecosystem: Environmental > Aquatic > Marine > Oceanic ...
TTGTTCCATGCCTGTTTAATAATTGGCTTCGAGATCATTACGATGTATTTGAACAACGAAGTAGCAACTAGGGTGGCACCTACAGAGATAAAAGCTGTAGTAACTGCAGTTGTCATGATGATAGTAGAAGGCATAGGGACCTCTACTTCCGTAAACGGGATTTCTAGTATCTGCGCCTCAGGTGGAAGTGGTGGAATAGTGGGAGCTGTAGATTGCGTAGGTTGCTTAGTAGGTTCCTTTTCAGGTGCCTCATCAGTTTCATCTATACCTTTAATCCCTGGTGGCGCTGTTAATACGCTAGGAGGCACCACCATGGGCTTGTAATAGGGCAATTCTGCCCTTGGGATACTCAGTACAGGACCGGGCAATCCAGGGGCCTCAGGGAGGCTTATAGAGGGAAACTGAGGTGGGTCAGCCCACTCCATTACTTACTAGGAAACAGTCCGTTACGGACAAATTCCACAGCTTTATCATCAATGTCGTTGTCAGTCGTCTGTGCAAGACGTTCAAGCATTTCCACAATCAACGCTTTAACACGGTCAGACTGTAGAAATTGAAAAAGAATAGGGCGAATAATTGTAATCATGATACGTTAAATAGCAGGAAAGGGAGGAAGCACAATGTCTTCATAAGGAGATGTTGCACTGTCCCTAATGGATTCAAGTTGAGAAATATAGTTAATAATTGCTTGATAAAACTCCAGCGACGAAGGTATTGGTGTTTGACGAGCGACATCAATCCGTCGATTAACTTCGTTAACAAATTCAGTTTGTGTCATACTTTTTTAAGAAAAATAGCTCCTCGATAATTACCTTCACCAACATTCGTTGGTCTGGTGTAACCCACGCCTGCTGGTGGGCCGTTACCGTCAGCAGCGGTAGTAGATCCGTTTATATAACCACTAAAACCTGTATCTATATACCCGGAACCGCCACCGCCAGATGCGTAAACAGTACCTCCAGCGCCACCGCCGTAGTAGCCACCGCCACCACCTCCGCCGCCCCCGTAGGAGCTATAAGCCACACCGTTACCGCCTTGATATTTGCTTCCACTCTGGCCAGTGCCTCCATAACTAGAAGCAACACCACCAGCACCACCAGCGGACTGCGTACCACCGCCACCGCCACCAGCACTGTAACTACCAGTAGAAGCAGCAGTTCCAGAACTACCGCCGCCATGACCTGGATTTACTTCGTATTGATGAGTACCACCGCCGCCGCCAGCAATAGCGTAATAGTGAGCACTAGAAGCATTCATATTTGTTTGGTTGGTGTACCAAACACCAACTCTTGCGGAACCACCACCACTAAATCCATGGTAACTAGCACCAGTACCACCATGCCCAGCATCAGGCCAACATGCGGCTCTTTTTTCTAAAACTGTAGAAGGTTCACCATTCCAACCTGGAATATAAAGCCCTACAACAGTATTCTCTTGAAAAGTAGCCCTATATTTTGTATAACCACCATTACCACTGGTGCTATTAGCTCCACCAGCACCCCAGATATGAAATTCCAAAGTGCAGATTTTTCCAACGGTTAGCTTGTAGCCACCAGGATAACGTTCTGTAGACGCTCCTACATTTGCATTACCATTAAGTAATACTCCTGCTTCGATTTCAGCATCACTGTAAGAGACTTCAGCGCCTCCTGCAAAAGTACCATATCCGTTAGGAAACTCAATTTTAAAGTCAAAAATAGGTTGAATGCTGTTTAAAGTATTTGTATCTTGATAAGTAGCAACCCCCGTGTAATTTTCTCTATTAAATCCTGATGCGGCAATAGGGCCAACATACCCTAACAAACCTCTAGACATAAAACCTCCAATTAAGCGTCATCAAGCTCTTCGTAAGAAATGATAATTTCAAGATCGCTAGCAGCACTAGCTCCCCCACGAATTTCATCAGATTCTTCAAGATAAAGCGGTGAATCTTTGCCTAACACTACCAAGGAACTACCAGCAGGCACTTTAATAACGTTAGCTATTTTGTAACTAGCAGTAGCACTGGAATCATAAAAAACTACCGTAACAGTTGCATCACTAGCTCCATCGACATTTGAAACAAGTATCGTATTAATCTTAAGCAGTTTATTTGATGCACAGGTCAAAAGGTTAGTAGTAAGGGTAGTACCCAGCGCAGCTCCAACAGTTTTGCCAAATATGCTCGTCACACCGACAACATTAGGTGCAGCCATTTCTTAAAAATCTCCTATAAATAATAAATAATTAACCAAACACCATTGCCATTGCAATAGCTTTGCCTGTAGTAAACGAATTACTGTCTACATAATTTTTAGTCGCTGCATCTTGCGCTGCAGTTGGGTCTGCTACACCTGTAATTTTGTTAGCACCCATGGCAATCTCGCCGGTCAAAGTTCCACCAGCTAAAGGAAGTTTGGTGCCAACTGTTGTAGTTAATGATGTAATTGATGCGTTTAACGTCGAACTTTGTGAAGTGTTTTCACTATCTACATACTGCTTTGTAGCTGCATGAAGATTAGCTGTTGGATCACCTGACAAGGTAACTAAACCAGTCATAGTTCCGCCAGCTAGTGCCAACCTAGATGTAAGGTCAACAGTACCCCAAGACAACGTGCCGCTTCCGTTTGTTGAAAGATATTGGCCGCTTGTACCAGTATCATTAGGTAACGTCAACGTATAAGTAGCTGCTGCACTATGAGGTGGTCCTTTGATCTTGATACCGTGAGAGTTATTTTCACAGTTCAAAGTAATCTGTCCAGAACCGTTAGTAGAGTCACCAAGAACAACAGGTAAAGACTCTGTGAGATATCGGTTGTCAGGGTCCGAAGCAAAGTAATTTTGCCATTGCCACTTGCTCGTTGCACTATCGTATTGAAGCCGAACAGTCAGATCAGAAGCTCCAACAAAACCAGTGATAACACCACTTATATCACTGCTGCTCTCTACACCAGTTGAGTTTGCCATTTCTACACGGTCATCGTCAGCCGGAGAACTTGGCAGGTTAGCAAGAGCTGCAATAGGGCTATAAAAAGCCGCTCCTGCCACAGCGTTTGAAGCTGCAGTTGCAGTTGCAGAGGCAGCGTTAGCTGTGGTTACGGCTGAACTTGCGTTGGTATCCGCAGTATTAGCGGTTGTTGTTGCACTGTTAGCCGTCGTCAAAGCAGTGTTGGCTTTGTCAATAGCTGTGTTAAAACCACCGCTTCCGTCTGACTCACGCGAGTTAGAGAGAGCAGTGTTTGCTGTTGTAGTTGCAGAAGTAGCTTTATCAATAGCACTGGTAAACCCACCAGATCCATCAGATTCTCGTGAGTTGTTAAGAGCCGCAGTGGCATTAGTATCAGCAGCATTAGCAGTGGTAACCGCAGCACTAGCGTTGGTTGAAGCAGTGTTTGCTGTACTAACTGCAGAGCTAGCGTTGGTCGATGCTGTGTTAGCTGTAGCAATAGCCGTGTCAGCATTCGTCTTAGCTGTATTAGCAGTGGTGTTTGCTGTATCTACGTCAAAGTCTGTCTCTTGTGTGACGTAGAGGTTTTGGGTGAAGTTATTATTGAGGTCCGACGACCTGATGGCAGAACCTGGAGTAAAGGTTGCTTGCAGATTGTCGGTTGCAGTATCGCGAAAGATACGGATTGCTACTCCATTACCTGGAGCAGTGGTGAAAGCAACAGTAGTAGCGTTTGACAGTGTATATGCAGTTGTATTAACAGAATCAAGACTAACCTTGATATCTGTTGTCTCAAGATATGGAAATGTAAAAGAGAAGGCAGTTGTACTGCCATCCCCTGTGTATGTATTTTGTACGATTGCCATTAGCTAAATACGTTAATTAGTCTTGAACAATTTGATCTAGTTGAACTTGATATGCTTCACCAAATTTCCTTGCTTCCTCAACTCTACCTTCTCTAAGCAAGCGTTGAATCTCTTTAGATGCCTCGATCTTCATTTCCATCGTTGGGTTCCGATGCATCATCAAATCTTCAGCATCTTTCTGAGCTTTTTTAATGATTTTATTCAAAAGCCTATAAGTACGAAGATCCTTAGACCTAAGATCTGCATAACTGAAATTAATGTTGTCAGCCCGTGCACGACGCAATGCTTCCAACTCAGCGTTAATTGCAGGATGTTGACTGATCTTTTTAACGTCTTTCCAAAGATTCATCCTGCCCATGATCTGATAGAGCTGCTGACGCTCAGCAGGTGTGTATTGATACTTGCCGGTGCTGTCTGTTTTCAAAAGTGACATACCATCCCAACCAGTATTTAACAGCCATTTACGCCAGGGCTCAGAGCCATCACTAATAGGAACAGGGTTAAAAGCATTCAAAGCTCTAAGGAAATGATTGTCGTGATCATTAATAATGTTTCCAGTCCACACATCAATACGATCAGGAAGATATGCTTTAGCAATAGGTACTCGGTTAGCAATATAACCAAGCATGTCATCATGGATATCTTTTTGCGCTGATGTAATTGCATTAGCAAAAACACCTAACGCACCTGACATTGGAATGTAAGAACGAATTTCTTTGGCCGTAAACACCTTTAATTGAGAAGGATCACCACTGAAAAGTTTGACGGCTGGTTCTAATCCAGATACAAATGTTTTATTAGTAAAGGATGCAGCAATAGTCCAAAGTGCTTTCCTTTCCCACTCTTCAGTCATAGAAGATCCCATATCATTGGCGTAATAAGCTAAATCGCCAACAAGGGTAAACAAAGAGTCAAAGGGTTCTATACCAGCGTAGGAAACCCACTTGTTGCCAATTTTAATAGTTTTAGGAATCCAATTATAATTGTCACGGATGAGCTTTCGTTCATTGGCATTGACAGGTCCATTGCCTCTAAGGTTGCCAGCATGTGCATACATCAAACCTGACATTAGAATCATTGATCCCAAAGCCATACGGCCTTGGTATTCAGCCTTAAGGTTTCTGTATATGTTCATAGCTGCTGGATCAGTCATTTTTACACCGTGCTCTTGTAAAGCCTCAGCAATAAGTTTTTGATCCGTACCGGCCATAAGAATTTTTGCCATACGATTTGAACCAGGAATCGCAGCAATGGGTGTGTAAGTAAGGCCAAGTCGCACAGCGTTTATACCTGTACGCGGGAACATAAAAAATGATTTTAAAGCAGGTGCTTTCTCAAGCCATCCATTAATACTATCAGCGATTGCAGAGTCTTGATTTAAAGCAAGTTCAGCCGAAGACATTTTTACGGCTTCATCTTTTATTAAACCATTTTTATCAAACATATTGGCAAAATGTTTCTCTTCAGCAGCACGTAAAAGTTTTTTAGTTACCTTACCGCCAGTCTGTTGAAACACATCTCTGTATGCCATCAAGCGTGATTTTTGAGTAGCAAGCGTGACATTTACATATTGGTCCGCAGAGACCATTGCGTTAGTACCCCAACGCATACCTCTCATTTCAGAAGCATGTTTATTAGCCTTTGTCCAATTCCACATGAACATTCGACCAACATTACCTTCCTTGCTCCAAACATTTTCAGCAATATTTTCCAAAGCTTGCCACTCAGCAGAGTCTTGAGCTACAACACGGTCCTTACGCATAAGATCCATGAATGCTGTTGGGTCATCATTAGTACGTTTCCAAGCATCCCAAAAAGCTGATAAAGCACGACGGTTAGTTTCGTAAAAGCCACCGTAGACATACATAGCTTCTCTCATAGGGGCTGCGCTGCGTGTAAAGAGAGACTCCATACCATGACCCATAAAAGCAGTAGTGCTTTTAAGAATCAAAGATGTCGTATTACCAATACCAGCACGAAGAGCAGAAAGACCAGACAAAACGTTGTTGTATCTAACTGCCCACAACCCTCTTGCAAAAATTGACATGGAGCGTCCCCCACTTGCCTTAGGGGAAACAATCACACTTCTAAGAGACATTTGACTGTTAGCCCACTTCATCATTTTGTCTATCGTTGTAATATCACCGTTAGACATAGCAAAAGCGTCTTTCAATGCGCGAGCTTTACCAGGGTCACTATCAATAAGTTGACCAATGTTTTCTATCAACTCCTTAGATTTAGCTGCTGCATCTGATCGTTTAATGTTAAGTTCATCAAGGATACGAGCAACAACTAGATCAGGTTCAGGGGAATCATTAATACTTTGGAGTAACTTTTTGTTGTTAAGCACCCAACCGCTGACATATTTATTGACGGCATACTCAGACATCAAAACTTGAGCACGATTCAAAAGCTGCATTTTGATGCGAGTCTCATCAGCCATATTGGCGAATTTGACAGAAGCATTAGCAATGTCTCTAATTTCTAGACCAGTAGTAGTCATCAACCGTGCTGAGGAATGAGAAACCGGCTTGCCTAAATAAGCATCGAAAAGCATATCGATACCTAGCTTTGCTGCTCTGGCACCATCTTCACTAGCGTATTGAAAGACCTTGCCACCAAATACCTGTTGAGCAGGTTTTTGATAAAACACATCTCGGATAGCTTCAACATTTGGAGCTTCCATAATGTCTGTAAGGTATTGCTCTGTAGTGGCATCAACGGTCTTTTTGGAACCGTTAATTTCATTAAGAGTATACTTCCATGCGCCAGACTCTTGATAGTCATTTGCAAGATCTATAGCAAGATCGCGGGCATCTGAATCACCTTTAGCAACTGCGTTTAAAAATGAATCAGTTGCAACAGGAGCAGCACTGCCACCACGTGTAGCACCAATTTTTATTTGTGCTAGATCAACAGCATTTCTGACAGTTGACGCAGGAGGAACAGGCAATACAAAAGTAGATGCTTCAGAAGAGATCTTTTGTGTAATGGTTGGGTTGTAAGGAACACCTTTTACAGAGGCAGGGCCTGCTTCAAGCTGTTGAGGATCAATGTTTTGTGCAGGGCTAGTAGGAACATCATCAACGGTTTGTGCAACTCTGGAACCTTGTGGAACTGTACTTACACGAGCAGCATCTGCCTCTAAAGCACGAACAGCACTCTCATCAATCTGCCAGTTTCGCAGATTATCCTCATGTCTTACAGCAGCTTCAATTGGTGGCTCCGGCGCTTTGATTGTTGGAGCAGCTTGAACATGCTTTGCTTTGTATGCCTTAGCTGCATCATCAGTGCCTTGCAACCAATCAAGAAACCCTGGAATAACTTGACCTTTAATAGCCTTTGCTGTCTTTAAACCGTAACCTAAAAGTGTACCAAATACAGAAAACCCAGCAGCTTCTACAGTGTTTTTAATTTGACGAACTTCTGGATCATCTCCATCTAGTGTCTTCCAATTGTCTGGAATGTTTAGGGCACCTCCAGTAAGGTCATCGAGAGATCTCAGCAAATTGTCACCCTCTTCACTTGTATCACTGATATAGGTGACACCAGCATCGATTGCTGCGGCAGCTCCCACTTGGGTCAGCCGTTTAAGAAGCATTGGCATTGCAGTTCTACCGATAGCAGGAAGAGCTGCTCCAGGGAGAATAAGTGACGGAAGGACAATACTGGATATTTCACGAAACTTTTGAACACCAGGATCTTTAAATTTAGTTGCTTCGTCATACGCATCATCTAGACCACCAAGACCAGGCACTTCACCAACAGTATCCATACCAAAGTCAATAAGACCTTGGCCTGGGGCTGACAGACGTTCCTTTACTTGTGTTGCACCTTTATCAAGTGAATCTAAGAGTTCTTCTTGTGCTTGACCAGACTGTTTCTTTTGACGAAGCTCTTCTCTATAAACATCCTCTTTGACCATTGGAATTTTTTGACCAAAAATATTGGTAATAATTTCATATTGGTCAGGCTGGTACGTCTTGCCATCGATTTCCAACGGCTCGGTAGGTTGTTCGGGTCCAGGTAAACTACTCTGCAAAGGCATACCCATTGCACCAGTGTTGCCAGGTTGCAGACGTGGGTCTGGTTCTTTTTCCTTAGGTGTTTCCTCTTCTGTTTCTTCTACAAAATACGGTAGATTAGGATCATCTTTAGGATCGTAGTTGACTTTGGTTTTAAGTTCAGCTTCTACGATACGCCGGTAAGCAGGATCAGACTTTAAATCCTTTTTGAGTTCATTAATTCGTTTTAAACGTTCTTGTTCTTTACGTTCTTCTTCAGTCATGCTTTGCTCCTGGTTAAACGTACAAAAGATCCGTCAGCACGTTGTACGATGTAAAAAGTATTTTCAACGGAATTCAACGTATTTACAATTTTTTCATCAGGATCCAAAACAATAGGCTCGTCAGGTTCAAGCAAATAGTCGTAATCGTTGTCACTTAAAAAATTAGAATATGATTTGATTTGCATAATCAGGCTATCCTTGAAGTGAACGTGCAATGCGACGGCGTAGACGGTCGTAATTTGAATAAGGTGTCATGCTATTACTTCCTTGCGGAGCTGGTGCTAAAAAATCAATAGAGGCAATTGTGCCGTCATAACTTTGTACGCTTCCTGTACCACCCTGTTGACCAATTAAATCACCAGCATTGATCTGCTGACCAATCTTGAGCTTAGAAGGTTCGCTAAGATGACCGTACAACACATCAACTTTTTGTCCGGTGGTTGGGTCAATTGATTCAACTACAACAAAATGACCATAACCTGAACCGTCGCTATTGATTTGAGTACGAATATCTTTAACTGTTCCATTAAGAACAGCAGGAAATTTTTTATCCTCAAAGAACACATCGATTCCTGGTTGACCTGTGTCAAAAGTCACTGAACTGACTTGTGGTTGATAAGCAGCAAGTCTGGAAAAAATAACATTAGCTTGAGCTTGTCTGTCTGTTCTCAATACAGTCGGACTCATATAAGAAGGATCACGTGTAACTGGCCCGTCATAAAGATCAAAAGGTCCGTCTACATTTACGCCATAACCAATCATTACATCGATGAGCTTACCGGCATAGTTGGGATCAGTTCCATAACCGCCAGCGGCAATAGCCAGTGCCATTTCACGTGGTGTGGTGGCTTCATTAACGCCTGGATACTTAGAAATGGTGTTAATAAAGTCTTGAGCAGATTGTGCTGGAGTGTCGTAATTCCTCCATGTAACCTGCGTATTATATGGATTGCCATCAGCGTCGTATTCCTCAGTGGTGGTAGTTGTACCAGTACCGTCGTAACTTTTCACGTTAAACAAAGTATTTCTACCGTGAACAGTAGTGCCGTTACCTGTCTCTAATGCCCACACAGAAGCCATAACAGCGGGAGCTTGAAATTTTAATGAACGTCCTAAAGAAAGAACATCTACAAAACCATCGTCTCCTCTACGTACAAAAGGCACCTGATTACCAGAGCCAATGACTACATTATTAATGTTAGTGGATGTAGGTTTACTAATTAACAACCGTAGTTCAGGTGTAAGTTCAATATCAGTGATTTTTTCAATTAAATCAGGTGTGGCTTTCAAATCTTTATAACCGCTTTTTTTGAGTTGCGCGGTAAGAATTTGGTGAGCGGGTAGTCCACTAGCTTCTGCTAGCTGATGGATAATAGTTGGTAACACAATCGGATTTCCTTCTTTAATTTGACCCGCTAGTACTTCAGCCATATCACTAGAAATAATTGCCTTTTTTAATGGCAGGTTCGGGTCTCGTTTCATGAATTCCAAAACATCGACAATGTTGTAACCGATGTCTGGACCTTCGTATTTTGTATTATCGGATGCAGCTTTGAACCGTGCAAAATAAGGGCCATCTATTGGAATTACATCTTCGTCAGTTTCCCTTTCGGGATCAAAAGCTATAACCTCATATGGGGAGCCGTCGCTATTATCAGCGATTTGCTCCATCAATTTATTGATTACATTATTTTGAACATCAGCCGCATTGGTGGTACTAAAATCAACATTTATTCCTTCGTCATATTTTCTCATTATTTCAGAAAGAGTCATCTTGAAATGAAAATCTTCATCCTCAACCCTGCCTGATGTTGGATCAATTTGAGCGCCAAGTTTTTTAGCAAGCGCCTCTTTAAAGCCTTTTTCTACGTCATCACGATTAGGAATCGGCATTTGGCCGATAAATGCCTGTTGAGCTAAAATGAATTCTTTAAAATGTTCAAGAACTACCTTATCCTTTTCGTCTACAAAGTCACGTAGAGTAAGAGTGCCATTAGCTCGTTTCTCTTCAAATTCAGCAATAGTTCTTTTTCTTTCCGTTACTTCATAAGTACTAAATTTAGTAGCAGCTTGAAACTCATCAGTAGGTAGACCCTTCGCTTTCATATCAGCAATTATTTCCTGAATGAATTCGTTGGTATAGACTCCCTCTTCATAAGTAGCTAAAAACTTTTGCAGAATTACGTCAGCTCTCTTTTGTTTTTCAGCGGCTTCTAATTCAGCAGATCTTCCAGTCACTACTTGATGACGTGCATAAATAGCATCACGAAGGTCCGCAAGACCTTCATCATTAGTACCGTATCGCCCATATAGATCACGTACCTTTTGTGGTGGGCCATCACCAATACGGATTTCTGTATCCATAAGAGCATCAAATTCACTGCTCATCTCCTTAATGGTGTTGCCCCAAGCACCTGACGCAATCAAATCGCTATAAACTTCCCAAGTTCTTGTTCGTTCAGTAAGTTTATATTTTGAATTTGCAATTCGGGCAAAAACTGATTGATGACCATTGTCATTATATGCAGTACGAATCTCTTGTCTGGCACTTAATTCGTCTTCGCGAATTGACGCTTGGCGTTCTTCTGCTGCTCTACCTCTAGCATTTGCACGTTCAGCTTCAACCATCTTTGGATAAAGATAACGAGCAACCATAGGGTCATCATCGTTACCTTTATATTGATTGATGTAGTCAGCTCGATTTCTAAGCTCTTGTGCTTCTACTAACTGCTCATATTGACCGCCCATTGTACGGGCTTGTCCTAATGTATATTGAGTATCGTTGCCGTCTGCACCAATAAGCATTTGCGTCTCAAGACGCACAAGTTCTTCAGGCCATCGATTACCAGCTTCAACAAGTAAGGTCTTTTTTAAGTTGTAAAGCTTAGAACCATTGGCATTCCTAATTTGCTCAATAATGTTATTAGGAGCGCCATTAGCTCTTAACCGATCAACGAGATCTTGGTGTGCTTCATTGTTTGCAGCATGAGCAGCATCAAGTTCTTTGACAGCTAAAACATCAGCATAGTTACCACCAGCTAAAGCAAGTGTGTTTGCTAATTCAACGCCTTGCTGTTTACCAACTTCTTCTCTTCTTTTAAGTTCACCAGCAGCGACTTGTTTTGCAGTAGTTGAAAAATCGGCTAATGCTGTGAAAATTTCCTCTGACTTTTTACGTTCACGTCGTAGGTTTTCATTAGCAACTCTATTGTTTTCGACCATGCGATCACGAATCTGATTTCGATTCTCAGTCTCAAGGTCAAAAACCATGTCACGGTTTTGTTCTTCAATACGATACCTTTCATTTAAGGCATCGATTACAGCTCTAGAATTATCCAGTTGAATCTGGAAATTGGTCTCCATACGACTTATCGTGCGTTGACCTTTTTCACGTATTCTTTTTGTCTGATCAGGGAGCTGTATATTTTTAAATCCAGATGATTGGGCGTACCCTTTGAATTTAGACATTTAAACCATAGATTATTATTAACCAAACCAATCAAGTTGGTGTCCTACAGAACCGACAGTACCAAGTACGTCAGAGACGCCTCTGGCTGCGTTGGCGAAAGTAGTCCAAGCTGATTGAGTTTGTGGTGCATACTTGATTGGCTCAGGACCCTGGACAGGGGGCAGTGGATCTAAGAACAAGGGTTGAGGCAGGTCAAGTGGTTTCGGAATTTCAGGTCCGAGTGATGGTTCAACCATTCGGTTGTAGTGAGCTTGCATATCAGCAACTTGCTTATCCCTATCAATTTTCATTAGGTTTCCACTAAAGGCTGCTTTAGCACTTTGAATAGAAGCCTGCAGTTCTCTCAAGCTTTGATTATGTTCTTGCCGTTTGAAGTCAATATCATTATCTTCTTTTGCAGCTTGAAGATCACTGTGGTTGATAGCATTGATCATCGTATGATCGATTGAACGTGCCTGCAAAGCAAATTGTTGCTCAGCGTTTGACATGTTCTGAACAATCTGTGCTTGCTGCCTACCAGATGCTGCAAGAATGCTTTGAATAGCTTTACCAGAACTTCTACCAGCCTGACCGCTAGCACGCGCTTTACCTTCTGAAAGTAAGGATTGAACAGTAAGTTCTTGTGATTTAAATGCTGAATCAACTGATTTCATTTGGAAATCTAGTTCATTCTTTCTACGTGAAATAGAAGATGTTTCAATAGCATTATTACGTTCACGTTTTATGTCAGCCTTGACAAAGGCAGACACATTTAAAGCTTGTTGAAGCTCACGATTTACTGACTCCTGTTGAAAAGAATTAGAAAGTTTGGCTTCATTAAAACTACGTGTAGCTTCTTCTTGTGCAATGATTGAAGATACAGTATTAATAGCTCGTTGATCCTCAAACTGTTCTTCTGATCGATTAAATGCTTCTACAGCATTTACATATTCATATTCACGTATTTGGTTTTGATGTTGCCAAGCTTGAACAGCTAGTTGAGTTTTATAATCACGAACATCTTGAGCTTGATCTCGTTGTAGTTGAATAGCTGCTTTAGCATATTCATATTTACGCAGAGTAGATTCCCAATCATATTCGTATAAATCTTTAGCTTGATCATACTGAGCCTCAGCAGCTTTTTCAGCAGCTTTATTAGAGGCAGAGGCTCCTGCCATACCAGCACCAATGCCAAAGACACTAGCGGCAAGCTGGCCAATGCCAAGTATAACTCCAGGTCCCATAAATTACATTCTCCTATAAAATCTTGGCGAGTAGTTTCCTTCCCACATCATGGATATTAAAGATGCTGGAAATGGTGTATCACTATATAATCGAACAGAAACGTTTTCAGAACGTTGATGAATAGGAATGGTAAATACATTCTGTTCTTCAAGCGGAACGTCATTAGCTAAATAATAATTAGCATCAATTGATGGAATAATATCATTCCACTCAGCACGTCCTTTAGCGTTGATTTTAAAACCTAGACCACTCGACAAACCAACAGAGAATTTCATCCGAGAAATAGTAACATTTGCAGTGAAGTCAGCTTCAGCGCCTTTTTGATCAACAGCAAAATAAATGGTAGGAAGCTCTACGTCATAAACAAATTTATAACCGACAACGACATCATTAGCATTAGCCGTTAGATCCTTATTAGGAACCAAAAAGAAAGGACCAGTACCATCAGAACCCCTAGTTGGACTAATGGTAAAGCCTGATTCTGTAACACCATTAAAGTTGTTTGTGCCGCTACCTTTGATAATCAGCACAGGCGTTAAAGATGTTAGGTCATCATAAGGCAGATAACATTTTGATTCTTTTGTATTTGAATCATAAGTAACAGAAGAAGCAACAGCATACATATCCAAATAAGGATTAATTTGCTGACCATCGCTGTTAATCAAAATTTGATCTTCAGGAGTTTGGGTAAGACTAGAAGTAAGTAGAATGTACTTTCCACCTTCTTTTACTACGCAATACATACGATCGTTATCGACAACTACGTTATGTACTGCACCAGGAAGCAGCCATCTATACCAGGCTTGAAGTAGCGTTTCTTGCCCATTATTGTATGTACGGTAATACCAAATATATTTAGTAGAAGGTCCATACAACGCAATAAAGCTATTAGACGGACTAGCAATTAGATTTTCGACAGTATCTGGCACCCACTCTGAAACAATTCGACTGATGTCAACGACAATGGGGTTCTCTTGAGATCCACGTGTTTGCATAGCAAAGATACGCGAATAACCAGGAGTCTTACTAACAAAGGCTAGATTGCTACCAACATCAACTGGATCAATATCAGGATCCATTTCATAGTTAGATATACCTCTAATAATTGCAGATGTTGGAGTCAACACCTGATCATCAGAAAACATGATGAACTGCTGAGCCTTACTAAACAGGATTAGACCCTGTGCAGTAGGAGTAACTGCATGCAGAACAGCAGGTTTAATACTAGAGCAATTGATGTCTAGTGGATCAGCGTCTGTTTGAGTAAGAGCCGAGATATGGTAGAAGTTAAAAAACTCACCAGTCTGACTCATTGAGACATTATCGGAAGTTAAAAATCCAAGTCTATTGTTATGAAAAAAGGCTTGCTGAATTTTATTGTCAACAAAACTAGGATGGCTGTTGGTTGAATCATCACCTACAAGTCGAGCTGTGTAATCAACTGGTTGGAAGACAAAGGTATTTAGAGCTGTGTTAACAAGCTCATGCGGCATTGTCGTTGGATTCAATCCATTGGACATTCCAAACCCAAGTGTTTCTTCCCAAAAACCTTGACCAGAAGTTCCAGAACTAGGAATAAACTTTGCATAGTAGGTATCACTAGCTGACTCTGTGTTGATAATTTTGACGATTCTATTTTGAATCGATTGTTCAGGTAGCTTGCTAACGTTTTCAACCTGATCAGAAAATGCTTGAAGTAACGTTGAATCCTTACCGCCAGTTGCTGTAACTGTAATAGCAGTTGTGCTGACCAATTCAATACTGGTAGCAAGCCTCGTTACCGTTAAGCCTGAAATACTTAATGCATTGATGCCAGTCTCAATGTCAGTGAGGATGTCGTCAGCAGCTAGTGCTTTGTTGTTTCCTGTGGTGCCAAAGTTATCAGCATTACGTGTAGTCTTTGTATAAGACTGGTTTCCAATAGTAACTTTATATTCAGCACTATACTCAACACCAGTTAAACGTAGCGTGTGGTTAAGTCCTGGTGTATAAGATGGATCGGCATTTTTAGTAACAGTTACCGTGGAGTTAGTGATAATAGATGTATCTTGTACAGTAAGAACGCTATAATTCTTTTTAACTGTATTTAGATACGCGGTAGGGTTGTAACCTACATTTCCATTATCAGAAAAGGTGACGGTAGCTTTTACAAAATTGCCACTGTTGTCAGGTATAGCATTCCATATGTGGATGTCAGTGCCAGCAATGCAACCGATATAGCGTTCGTCTGCATCACGGTTGATGTAAAACCATTTGGCATTATCTAGTGCTGTCGATGAAAATGCTGATCCACCAGTATCCTTTAGGATATCTAGAAATTTAAAGCCTGGTCTTTTTACTAGACCGTATGTTGGGTCAGGATAGGCATTTAGACATTCACGTACCTGACCGGGGAGTTTCTTTGAATCTGGTTGGCGACTCACACCACCCAAAAAGTTGTTGATCCTTTGAGTTACTGCTGCCATTAACGATACAATGCATTGTAGGGTTTGTAAGATAGGTAAGCGTTATTACCTCTTGGGTGACCAAAGAATGTGTAGTCACCTTGATTGCATTCATACTCAAGAGCCATTGCACGGTTGTAAGCTTCTTTCTGTCCGAGCATTTGGAACTGTGTAGTGTCACCTACAATCCTGGATGACACAATAGTTGCAGCTCTAGCAACAATATAATCTTGAATTGGTTTTGGTAGGTCAACCCAATCAAACAACCAAACCACATCACACTTCAGTTTTTCAGTGAATGTGTATGAATGTGCAACCTTGTCGTACAGCTTGCCGTTGCGGCGTACAACGTCCATAGATGTATATTCAGGAGCTGGGTCAATCTGAATCACATTGTTTGGAATCAGAATCTCATTGTTTGTGTCAGGCGTGAATTCAAAATCGTACTCAATGTTGTATGTCCATCCCTCAGCCTGGACTTCTTGAGACACCTGAGTAAGGGTGCTATAAGCAATCGCAACGTCCGGGTTGGTTTGATCAAGAGTAGTCACAGGCGCTTGACCACATGACTGCAGGATTTGATTTACTGCAGGAAGTTCCTGTGCAGAATTAGTGGTAGGAAAAGCCATATAATTAAAAAAAAGGGACCCCGAAGGATCCCTGTAGAGAACGAAATATCAGAATGCAGAGGGCTTGGTGGCAGTGCCAGCAAACAGTTCTACAGCAGCAGCGGGATTCAGGTAGTCCGCACCCATGGCCAGACGGCCAAGGATCACGTCACCTTGGTAAATCACCGATACGTCATTACTGGTCACTTGGACCTGAGGACCGATGGCCTCAACACAGCCGGCTGCTTCCTTCTGGAAGATCAGACCACAGCTATTAGCAAATTCGGTTTCTTCACCGTACTCATTGTTGATGCCGGTAACGTCGTTAGCAGCATCTTCCAGAGCTTCAGAAACGAATGAGCCAGTGTTGCCAGGATCAGTCACACCAGGGTTCGTAGCAGATCCAGTTCCATACTTGGTTCCGTACTGTGAGAAGAACGGAATGTTCATGGATTTGAAGATCTTGATGCCAGCAATCTCAATGATGCCGTTGCCGCCTTGCAGAGCAGTGCCCTGGGCGTCACGGTTCACAAGACCGTTGGAACCAACAGCTTGGATCAGTTCATAGTATTGGCGAGGGTTGAGAACCCCCACACGTCCGTCTGAACTAATTCCTTTTTCATCCATTGCAGCGGCTGCATCATAGAAAGCAGACACCAGAGCAGTAGATGAATAAGCATCAGAAGCATTGGTAGTAGTACCAACACGAATCTGTGTACCACCAGGCTCAACGAAGTTGGTCTTGGTGATAGGAGAAGCAGCACGTGCACCGCGTGTGATGGCGCGGAAGATCAAGCGATCATATTTTTGTGCGAGAGCGTAGCCGATTTTGCGGCTGATTTCGCTTCGCAGATCGTAATGCAAATGTTCTACTATTTCTAGTAGGATTGGACTATATCTTCACCGAAGTGTTGGATGCTATTGATGTATTACATGGGACGCTTCCCAAGCCATCTAGTCTCTGAACCTTCCCTTCAAGCGTGAAGGGCTCGGCTGCTGATTGCCATATCCAAAAGGACTTAGGGTTCCAGCAATTCTTCCAATTGTTTATACTCGGTCCCATTACTTTAAGACAGAGTCTCATCGAGATCGTATAAAAACGCACTAGAGATGAGCAGATCATCGATGGTGATGGTCTTCTCAGCCACCGGAGGCGCACCATCGGTGTTACCGAGGATTGCGTTGCCAGGTGTGTGGTACTCAGCCGTTGTACGACCGGTGTAAATGAACTGAAGACTCTTGCCGTTCTTCAGCGTACGCTTCATGACAAGGTCACGAGCGATCGTATTTTGCTGGAATCCTTTGAACATCTCTCCACTGAACAACTTCAGATAAAGAGCGCGTGAATCTCCAGTACTATTAGATTGACCTGGCCTTGTAAGATTAGTGACCAGAGTAGAATTTTGTTGTGCCATTTATAGGAGTAAGTGTATGTATAACCAACTCCAAGATCTTGGAAAAATATTTGTGGTCTATCCCACCGTCTAGACGGCAAAGGGTATCCGCGTACGGGCCAATGCCAATTGATGGGCAGGGGATTGCACCCTGCCTCCCGCTTTAACGGATCATCGTTTGTATGCGACACCGCGATACTTGAGCTTCAGTTCCTTGGCAGCTTGCTGCTGCTCACGGACCCGTTGCTTGAGTTCAAGTTTCGTCATTGTGTTTACCTCCGAAGAGATCCCAAGACCCCGTTCCATGCCTTGGGTAGCATGCGTCTTCTACATAGTGTCAAACAAGACTTCTAGTTTCAGTCTGTCTAGTTGAGCCTTAAGTGCCATCAAAGCTTGCTGCTCAAATGGATCACCACCAGACCATTGATCTAAATAAAATTCGACAGCCTTGTGCATAAGCTCAACATAGGCATCATTAACTCTAATCTCGTATTCCATAGTAAAAAGATGAACGGACGCTATCAGAATCTTTTGTGCCTGGGTGAGCTAGGTCTAAGATCCCAAAAGATATATGAGGTGACAGACAATGCCACCAATGAAATTACAGCAATAATCATCCAACTGCTGGAGCTTTCAGTGCGATAGGCACGATATTGTTAGCTGCCAGATCAAGTGGGAAGTTATGTGCATTCCTTTCGTGCATGACTTCAAAGCCAAGGTTTGCACGGTTCAATACATCAGCCCAGGTATTAACAACTTGACCCTGTTGAGTCAGGACTGATTGGTTAAAGTTAAGACCGTTAAGATTGAAAGCCATAGTGCTAACACCCAGGCTTGTAAACCAAATGCCGATGACAGGCCAAGCTGCAAGGAAGAAGTGGAGTGAGCGGCTATTGTTAAATGAAGCATATTGGAAAATCAAGCGACCAAAATAACCATGTGCAGCCACGATGTTATACGTCTCCTCTTCTTGCCCAAACTTATAACCATAGTTCTGGCTAATTTCTTCAGTGGTTTCACGAACCAAAGAAGACGTGACAAGACTGCCATGCATAGCTGAGAAAAGACTCCCACCAAATACGCCGGCAACACCAAGCATATGAAAAGGATGCATAAGAATATTGTGTTCAGCCTGGAATACCAACATGAAGTTGAAGGTGCCGGAAATGCCAAGAGGCATACCGTCAGAGAAGCTACCTTGTCCAAGGGGATAAACAAGAAAGACAGCAGTCGCCGCAGCAACCGGAGCAGAGTACGCAACAAAGATCCAGGGCCTCATTCCCAATCGGTAACTAAGTTCCCATTCGCGTCCCATGTAAGAGAAGACACCGAGCAGGAAGTGGAAGACCACCAACTGGTACGGTCCGCCGTTATAAAGCCATTCGTCAAGAGAACCCGCTTCCCACACTGGGTACAGGTGCAAACCGATGGCGTTGCTGCTAGGCACGACAGC
>Ga0207993_1000337_pt1 | contig 18638 bp, 14 predicted proteins | sample ETN01SmetaG_2_FD_185791 | JGI IMG/M metagenome (GOLD analysis project Ga0207993, IMG submission 185791) | Marine microbial and viral communities from oxygen minimum zone, Eastern Pacific Ocean - ETNP2014F12-01SV265 (SPAdes) (version 2) | ecosystem: Environmental > Aquatic > Marine > Oceanic ...
GGTATTGAAATAATCTTTGAAAGTTTCTCTACTGTTTCTTTGTTTAATCCCGATGTCTCGTTCCCTAACACAAGTGCCATCCTCTCGGGCAATTCGACTTGGTAGATGTTTTCACCTGAAGTTTCCAGCCCGACGATTTCAAATCGGTTTTCAATCAGTTGATCGATTGCATTATTGGTGGTATCAACTCGCACTATAGGAGCTTTGAAAACTGTTCCTGCTGAAGCCTTGATTGCGACAGGGTTGATATTTGCTGTTCCCTTGTCCGGAATAATTATTCCGTCTAGACCTGCTGCGGTAACAGTTCGGATAATCATTCCTACATTCGCTGGGTTGTGTACACCATCTAACACGACCACATATGTTTGGTGCTTCCTGCCATTCCTTTCTGATAGGAAATGCGGAAGTGACTGCATTCTTTGGGCTTTCAAATCTGCAGCAATACCTTGGTGTTGACCACTCTTACTGAGAGCTGAAATTCTATTATCCGTTGTTATTTCGATTTTGATACCCTTTGCATTGGCTAGTGATTTAATCTCTTGAATAATGTCACCGTTAGCCTTTTGCGATAGGTGAATGCAAGCGATCTCTAACCCTTCTAGCAAAGCCTCATGCACAGGTTTTCTTCCATGCAATACGAGATATTTATATGGACTAGACACACGCCCATCTTCCCACAATAAATCCACCTTACCTGTTATCAATATTGCCTTGATGTGTTCATTGAAGACAAAAATCGTGTAATCTTCAGAAGATAACTAGAGGTGCACATGCCAAAAAACGATACTCTCCCACACAATTTGCAAAAAAAAGAAATTGTGAAAGCAGCTATTAATCTGAGAGGTGTCCCAGAAGGAACAATGGGAAGAGTCATATTATCAAGTGGTCTTGACTGGGTTCGTTATTGGGTGGCTTTTGAGAATGGGGTTGAGCTTGGCAGCCTTCATAGAGATAAGTTAGTTCGAGAGGCTGAGTGGGATGCTTATCTAGTGCAACGTGAACGCAGTCAAGAAATTGCTGAGAGTGACTCCGAGGGTCAAGATAGCTCCGAAGGAGGTGACTCCCCGAGTTCAGGATCTGGGGGAGTTGAAGTAAATGGTGTCCTCGTTCCTCAACTTCTTCTCGACAGAACGAAAGCGGCTTTGGAACGTTTAGGAGTTTCGCGATAATCAGCGAAGCGGGTGTGTACCTAGTAGGTCAACCGTGAAGATCAGTGTTTCATTAGGAGCGATCAGACCATCACCTGCGCCATTCTCGCCGTAGGCGAGATCTGGAGGAATTACAACTGTTCTTCGCCCCCCCACCTGCATTCCCAGCAAACCTTCGTCTAATCCTTGAATGACATTACCTGTGCCGGAAATGTACCCGATAAATTCTGAACGACCTCGATCCCAAGATGAGTCAAACTGTTCTCCCGTAGATGCAGAGACACCAACATAGTGGATGTAAACTACGTTCCCTGGCTGAACTATGGCTCCAGCGCCATCAGAGATATCATTTGTTTCAAGTTCTGTTGTTGGTTCTGAGGTCAGTTCTTCAGTGGGTTTCTCCAGATTTGCTGGCACTGAAGCTATGAGGTCGACAACGAAAACGAGTGTTTCATTTGGACCGATTGAGCCTGAACCAGATCCATTCTCTCCATATGCCAACTCTGGTGGGATCGTGAGAGACCTTCGCCCACCTACCGACATGCCAACTATTCCTTGATCCCATCCTTGGATTACTCGTCCAGCCCCAAGTTCAAATGGGAAAGGTGAGCCTCTATCCCATGAGGCATCAAATTGAAGCCCAGTTGAGTATGAAACACCTACATAGTCCATGATAAGAAAATCGCCGACACCAACTGGAGATCCGCTTCCAACTACTAAGTCCTCAATTAATAGCTCAGTTGGTGGAGATGATGGGGGAATAGTCACTAGAGGTTTTACTGAGAGATCAGCATTATCAACGTCCCCAGCAGGTGTAGGGGTGGGCACAATTTCAATGGAAGTTGGAATTTCAGTTGAAGAGTCAGTAACGGCTGATTCTCCACCATCATTCCCGCAACCGAGTAGCAATATGCAAACTGCAGCTGCGGATAAGATTTTTGCGATATTACGCGACATATAATTTATTCTTTCTTGATTACGCCTATCTGATGCTAGTCCCTAACATGACTATTGCGTATTCTATGTTAGGAGTTTAGGTACTTTGGGAGCACTCTTGTGAAATCTAGCCTTGTTCTGATGGCCGCTGGGCTCGGAAGCCGATTTGGAGGGACAAAACAACTTGTTCCAGTCGGGAAAAACGGTGAAACGCTTCTTGATTTCACGATTCAAGATGCACTTCGTGTAGGTATGACTGATGTTGTCATTATCGTCAGAAGCGAAATAGTTAATGATATGAAATCTCATGTGGAGCGCCTACACCCTGAAGGTCTTGACTTTAGGTTTGTTTTACAAGACCGTTATGGTCCTGCTCGAGCGAAGCCTTGGGGTACGACTCACGCCGTAATTTCTGCTTCAGAAGCGGTAGAAGGACCCTTTATTTTGGCCAACGCTGATGACTACTACGGGCCATCTTCTATTGAAGTAGCTTCTGAGCAACTACCGAATCTTGACAAAAAATCAGCTGCATTAATAACGTTTGAACTTAACAAAACCCTATCTTCAAGCGGCCCAGTAACCAGAGGGGTGTGCGACGTGCAGAATGGATTGCTTTCTGAAGTGATTGAGACGGAAGGCTTATCCTATAACAAGTCAAGTAATGAAATCACATGCGTTGAGGGCAATGTTCTAGAACCTGACACTCCGGTTTCAATGAATCTTTGGTGTTTCCACCCATCCATTCTAAGTTCTTTGCGAAGCCTCTGGGAAGAGTTTCTTGAGGAGAATAGTCACTCTGAGGTTGCCGAGTGTCTTCTTCCTGTATGCATTTCGACTCTTATGGGCCGTCATGATTTCCAAGTATCTACTGTTCCAAGCCTAGAAGAGTGGACCGGTTTAACTAACCCTGATGATCTTGAATTGGTTCGGAATAAGATTCATAACCTTCGGAGCTAATGGCTATAACGTAAAGCCCACCTCGGTTCCAGGCCCATTCTCTGGGGCTTTAACAAAGACATGGCCATTATGTCTCATAATAATTTCTTCAACTATTGAAAGCCCGATTCCTGAGCCAGGAAGATTCCTTGTATCAACGGATCTAAAGAATCTCTCAAAAAGTTGACCCCTATCATCTTCCCTTACTCCTATTCCGAAGTCACGGACGCAGACGGTTCCATTTTTCACTGTGATCGCGATATCGGTTCCTTCAGGGCTAAATTTGATCGCATTATCGACCAAATTAGAGATGGCGCGCTCAATCGCTGCACTTTGTATATCCCGTATGGAATCTCCCGAATTTGTAATGTCTATTGTTCTCCCCGATCTTCTGGAGAACTTCTCAGCGACCTCCTGAGCGATTACCGAGAGATCGTCGGTAACAAAATTTTCGGATTTAAAGCCAGTTGATGTGGCGAGGTTGACAATTTCATCGACTAAGAGACTTAATTCATTTATTTCTGTTTTAAGGTCACGAATAATTAGTTCTTTATCTTTCTCGTCAATGGATTTTGCTTTCGCCAAAAGTTCTATGTTTGTTCTAACGCTCGTGAGAGGGGTTCGAAGTTCGTGGCTAGCATCCGTAACTAGTCTCTTTTGCTGGTCGCGCGATGTTGCAAGTGCGCGCAACATTACGTTAAAACTCTCTGCTAAACGTCGCACTTCCTTGTCTCCATCCTTTGAGTCTATGAAAGCAGTGAGTTCTTGGGTGCGAGCTACATGTTCAGCAGTTTTGGATAATCTCTTGATGGGTTTCGCAAGTTGAGAGGCCAATACCCACGCTGACAAGATAGCTATAGCTATACCTATAAGCCCTAGTAGCAGAAATGCGCGAATCATCCCTGAGATTGCATCGTTAACTTCTGATAAATCTCGGCCTATCTGAAGAAGACCACCTCTGGGTAATGGTTTAGAGAGGATTCTGTAGTCAACACCTCCAACAGTTGATTTACGTATTCGGGTGACTCCACTTAGATTCTCATCTTTCTGCGTAGCAATCTTGATTTCTGCGTCTTCTAGGGGAAGCGAGATTGGGAAAGCAAAAATAATTTGGCCTTTGGGATCCACGATTTGTGTAATAGCGTCCGGTTCTGCAAGAAATTCTGATAGAACTGATCTCCTTTCATCTCTTTGTACGAATGATTTAGCTTCTGCATTGGACTGGAGGTCTTCTAGGCTTTTTGCCCTGTTAACAAGAAAGTCATCCACGCCATCAACAAGCTCGCTCTCTGCAGACGTCACTGCAAAAATACCTGCAACTGTTACTACTGTCGTAATGACTGCCACCAACGCAATCGTGAGACGAAGTTGAAGAGTCATGGTTCTCTCAAACAGTATCCGACGCCACGAATGGTATGGATCAATCTTGTCTCGGGGTTATTGTCAACTTTTCGTCGTAAATAACCAATATAAACATCGAGTGATTTGGAGTTTGTCTCAAAGTCATAGTCCCAAATAGCTTCATATATGCGTTCTCTTGTTAGGACCAGGTTTGCATTTCTCATCAGGAGTTCTAACAGGTCATATTCTGTTTTCGTTAAGTCAACTTCTTTACCCTCACGAAAGACTTTTCTTGATCCATATTCGAGTGTGAGGTCCCCTATTACCCGTGAGTGCTCTGCCTGGTCGTCGAAACGTCTCAGAAGGGCACGGATCCGAGCAAGAAGTTCGTCAAGGGAAAAGGGTTTCACAAGATAGTCATCTGCGCCAGCATCTAACCCTGCGACACGGTCTGAGACTTCGTGCTTTGCCGTAAGAATGAGTACTGGTGTCTTGTCCCCATTGCGCCTTAATGCTCTGCAAACTGAAAGTCCGTCAACGACAGGCATCATGACATCCAAGATAAAAAGGTCCGGAGGTGATATCTGGGATTCCTCTAGGGCCTGTGACCCGTTATTTACAGATATGACGGAGTACCCTTCGTAGCGCAAAGCTCTATCAAGTGAGTCGCGAACAGCTTGGTCATCTTCTGCGATGATTATTTTTTTAGCTTGATTATTTTCCATAACCCTCAATTAATGTGTCGCCTTATTCTGATTGGAAACCCACTTGCACGCTACTATTTTTGCATTTTCTTAATTGATTCTTAATTAGTGCTTAGCTGCACTAAGAAATATCAAATCTTACTTCCTCTGGGTACGGGAAAAATTCGGGAGCTTCTATTTCATGCTGACTTTGCATTTCTATCCAGGTTCCTGGTTCGCAAAGGTCGCCATGAACACTGTCAAAGGCATCGCGCGCTGAATCAGGGAATCGGAAAAATTTCTTGAATTCTTCAGGGAAGACATCGTTTGCTCCTACTGCGAACCAAGGTTGAGATGACATCTCATCCTCGAAGCTTCGTGCTTCCGGTATTGCTCTGAACGTAACATCTTGAAGCAAAGTCAACTCGTCGTAGTCATAGAAGACAACGCTTCCGTGCCTGGTGACACCAAAATTTTTGGTGAATAGATCACCGGGAAATATATTTGCTGCACACAAATCTTTGATTGCATGACCGTAGTCAAGAGTCGCAGATAGCACGAGGTTCTCCGGCATTTCTTGAAGGTATAGGTCAAGTGGGTAAACGCGCCGTTCTGTGTAGAGATGGTGAATGATGACATCAGTATCAGTAATTGTTATTGAGCGAGAGGCCTCTAACGCTAACTCTTGAAGAAGTTCATCGCTAAACCTCTCGCGGGGGAATGCCAGGTCTTCAAAAACTTGCGCATCAACCATTCTTCCGACGCGATCGTGGGCAAAAACCATTTTGTATTTATCCATAACTTGTGATCTCGTAATTTTCTTTGACGGAGGAAACGTATCTTTAATCACCTTGAAGACCACACCAAAAGAAGGCAGGGTAAAGACTGTCATCACCATTCCTGGTATTCCTCTGGCTGCTTCAAACCGATCAGTTGAGTTTGAAAGGTGCCTATAGATAGCTCTGAATAAACTAGTCTTCCCATGGGCACTATACCCAATGGCCGTATACAGCTCGGCTACAGGTTTGAGTGGGATCAGCGTTTTAATGAAAGCTACTATTGCTCCAGGTTCCTTCGTATTCACATGAAAATAGGACCTAGTAAATCCGAAAATTCTACTGGTAAGGTTCTCTGTAAGTAAGACTGCATCACATACGACCCCGCTATCTGTCGCACGAAGAGGGATTATGAGCGGAGAAACCCGAGTGAGATATCGAATCCTGCCGACAAGGTACGCTCCACGATTGCGGTAAAACACTGGCTTGAGGATGTCAATCTCTACAGGCATTGTAGCTTCCCACGTCTCAGAGAGATGTTTCTCTATTGCTGAGGCAATATTGGCGGAATCCCGTTGTAAATTTTGCCAATTTTGACCGATATCGAACGCTTCGAGCACAGCCTGTATTAATTTTTCGGTGGTAGTTCGAAGACGGAACGTGAGAACTTCCCCTTGGCCCGGGTCAACGACAGGAAGAGCGATTCCGCCAAACCATCTAAATTCAAGATCGTCATCGAAGCCCACTAACGTAAACAACCTTCTCGTGACGGAATTAAAAAACGTTTCTGCTAGTTCAGAATCTGAGCGCCACGCAATAGCTTGGGCGAATATACGTCTTGCTGATACCCATAGCTCTCTCTTCATGCTCTCTTCCAAGTCTTCAAGAGCCGGATTAATAACTTCAACGCATTGGTTAACGAGTTGTCTATGCAGGAGAAGACGTATTTGAGAATTTATCTGATGCTGTGCAAACTCCTGATTCGCAAAATTATCTCTAGCTCTTTGAGTGACATCTAGAAAGTCTGAACGAAATTGGCTGAAGAACTTGGCAACCTGTTCAGCTATATCTTTTGCTGTTCTTTCAGCTTCCCCGAACTCTTGGATAGAGACAACACCTTGAACATTTTGGCTGCGTGCTCTGCGGCGTAGCCAACTTGGGGACAAAGCAGAAGGCATATCGACACCATGTTGTTTGAGCAGTTCGCTATCGGTGAGGATCTCTATAGTTGGTCCCGAGGCAACAACTTCTCCTTTATCAAGAAGTACAGCAGTTTGGCAGGTCTCAATAGCAACAGTTATGTCAGCAGTAAATACAAGGAGTGCTTCCTCACGATTCGCCAACGCTTCAACCAAAGAGTCTGCCGAGCGCGCATCAAGCATTGACGATGGCGCATCAAGCACGAGGATCGGTGCCCTATTCTCTAATTGGGCAGCTAGTGCAACACGATATGATTCCCCTCCACTCAGTCTTCCTATTCGACGACGGAGAATCTCTGTATCCAGATTCACATTTGAAATTGTCTTCTTGGGATCTCCTCCACAAATTGCTTGTAACGCTGAAGCAACTGTTTCCTCGCTATTGAAGCGACGAAGATCTGTAACTGTTCCTATATTTTCGGGGTTACTGCAGATTCCAGAGATAACTCCGGAAGTTGGTGTGAGTCTTTGCGATATTATTTTTGCAAGAGTGCTTTTCCCGCTTCCATTCCCCCCGACCACGGCGATACGATCCCCTTGGAAAATCGTTAAATTGATGTCTCTCAAACCCAGCCCATCCGGATGGTTATACGAAATATCTTCAAGACATAAAAGCGTTTCGCTCACATAGAAATACTGCCCGAATTTCAACGGTTTAACAGTTAAAGGAAGGTTTTTTCTTGAAATTAACGAAAATGAGGTTATTTTTGGCAACTTTATGATTAGTAACTTGCACAATCAACCCAGCGATAGAAGACTAGGATCGTATTATCCAAATTGGAAATGAGAGGGTTCCTGTATGCACAGATCCAAGTTATTCAAATTGTTAATTGCCTTTTTGGCGTTAACTATGTTCGCAACAGCTTGTGGAGGAAGCGACGATGATAGCTCATCATCTGATAGTTCGTCGGCTTCTGACGCTACCGAAAGTTCTTCGGAAAGTAGCGCAAGCGAAGCTGCTGAAGAAGCAGAAGAGGCAGAGGAAGCACCTGCTGAAGAAGCAGAAGAGGCTGAAGAGGCTGAAGCTCCTATTGTTCAAGACCAAGAGGAAAGTGTCCTAGAACCAGTTTTTGGCGGAACACTCCGATGGGGACTTGAAGCAGAAGTTGATGGAATCAATCCAACAGCATCCGCTCTATCTGCACCTGGACTCACAATGATGAATGCAGCCTTTGATACTCTGGCAGCTTACGACGTAGATGGGAGCACTGTTCCCCACTTAGCAGAATCATTCACCTCCAGTGCAGACTGCAAAACATGGTCAATGAAACTTCGAGACGGTATAACCTTCCATGATGGAACGGCATTAAATACCGAAGCTGTTTCTGTGAACTTCTTAGCGCAATATGGAGACCCACTTGTTGGATTAGCAGTTCGACCCTACTATGTCGCTGAAGAGCCCATAACAATCGTTGATGATCTAAACATGAACTTCAACCTCACAGATGCAAACTGTAACTGGCCTTCAGCTCTCACTGGGCAACTAGGAGCAATAGGGTCGCCGACATGGATCGCAGCAGCTCAGGAAGATCCAACGCTTGATCAGCAACCAGTCGGAACAGGACCATTCATCTTTGACTCAAGAGTGCAAGACTCAGTCACCAGATTTGTAAAAAATCCAAACTATTGGGGTGGCGATGTTTACCTAGATGCCATTGAGTTCTACCCAGTAACCGATGGCGATGTGCGAACCAGCCTTCTCCTTGAAGGAGAACTGGACGCTCAAGCAACTACAAATGTTGAATCCATTGCAACTCTTGCAGAAAATGATTCCATCACACAAGTCCTTGACGACACTGGCGATGAGTCATTCCTCATGTTGAACTCTGCTCAACCGCCGTTCAATGATATCCGAGCACGGCAGGCCATAACGCACGCTACCCCTCGTGATAATTACAACACATTGATCAATCTGGACATTACGCGAAAAGCTGACCAGATGTTCACACCCGAAAGCCCTTACTACAATCCCGATATTGTTCAATTATCAGATCGTCCTGATCTAGCTGGACCACTTGTGGATTCATATTGCTCTGACAACCCAAATAACTGCACAAGCGGAAAGATCAATATTGAGTACCAGTACTCAGGGCCATCTGTCGTGGGAGAACGAATCGCAGATCTCCTATCAGAAGGATGGGCTGACTTCTTCAACGTCACTGTTCAAGTACTCCCACAAGACGCTCATATCCAAGAAGCAGCTTTGGGAATATACAATTCAATAGGTTGGAGACAGTTTGGTGCTGTTGATCCTGGCATTGATAGAGTTTGGTTGCTCTGCCGAGCAATTGGAGGCATCTCACTAAACTGGCCTCGATACTGTGACGAAGATCGCGATGCGATCATTCTTCAAGCTGATGCAGCCAAAACCGTTGCAGAAAAAGTACCGCTCTACCAAGAACTCTCAAAGATGATCAACGAAGAGTACCTTTACGTTTTCTATCACCACACTCTATGGAGCTTGGCTCTTGCAGATGGAGTGGAGAACGTATGTGGAGCAAAGACCCTTGAAGGCGTCAGCCTCCGTTGCCAAGTCAACGGACGCTCGTTCTTCCAGTCAACCTTCATAGCTGACTAGAAACGTTACTCCAAGAGACCCCGAGTGGTGGAATGAAAATTCCCACCACTTGGGGTCTCTTCAATTTGTTGGGGTAGGATAACAACGCAGCATTTGCTGTTGCGATTAGCAGAATGGGGAACAAAAGCAGTGCCAAAGGCAGTCAAAAGATTGATCGGCCTCACGGGCCTTCTGATTATTGTTTCAATGGTCACGTTCGGCGCCATGAACTTTTTAGGAGATCCTCTCTTTAACATTCTTGGGCCAGTTGCTGCTGACGTCGATAACCCTGAAAGCCTCAAAGCGATCGAAGAAGCAAAAGCTCAGTACCACTTGGATAAGTCGCTACCTGAACGGTGGGCTCGTTGGGCTTGGGATTTCGTAAGAGGAGACTTCGGAGTGCAATTTAGTTCCTCCGGCCAGCCTCCTGTTAGCGATTTAATCAAGGAAAGACTTCCTCGAACACTGGAGCTAATGGCAGTAGCACAAATCATTGCTGTTTCTATAGCCATACCATGGTCGGTACTCGCAGCATCTAGAGCTAATAGGCGAACTGATAAAATCTCAACAGTTACTGCTTTCGCGTTTGTATCCATACCCAGTTTTGCTATGGCGGTAATCCTCTTCTATTTCTTTTCTGTTCAATGGGACTTCCTTCCCGATACCTATACGGCGACAGACCCGTTTTGGGGTTTCAGCCATGACCATCGACTTATTCAACTGATACTTCCAGGGTTCACACTGGGACTCGGGTCTGCAGCGGCCTATCAGCGACTTCTGAGAACCGACCTGATCACCACGCTCCAGCAAGACTTTATCCTTATGGCTAAATCAAAAGGTGTATCAAAGAGAAGGGTCCTTTATTCACATGCACTCAGGCCTTCATTATTCTCAATGATCACATTGCTGGCAATAAACATTGGTTTCATGATTGGCGGCTCGCTCGTGGTAGAACAATTCTTTAGAATCCCCGGTATTGGCAGTGCTGTCGTAGAAGCCACGTTACGAGAGGATTTCCCCGTCGTCCTCGCAGTTGTAATGATCGTTTCAGCTGGATTTATGGTATTCAACTACCTAGCCGACTACCTGTACACACTCATTGACCCAAGAGTAAGAAATGAAGATACAAGTAAACCAAGAAAAGTTACAAGTATGGGTATGTAACCATGAACGAAGAACACGAAAAGAACGCTGACGAAAACACAAATGGCTCAGATGTAGCAAAAGAAGAAATTGCCATCAACGACTCAACACAATTAGAGATTTCAGAATTCGCAGATAAAAAAACGCTAGGATTTGGATTTTGGTTGGCGGCGTTTTGGCTGGTGTTAATTTCCTTTCTTGCTGTATTCTCTCCGATACTTCCATTCAAAGATGCCGATAAGAACTACATTGCATATGAACAAAAGGAAAACCCGTTAACCGGCAAAGTTCAGGAGAGACCCGTTCAGCCTCCATACGCACCAAGCGGTGAACATTGGCTTGGAACCGACCAAGACGCGCGAGACATACTTAGTCGCTCAATTGAAGGAGCGAGAATCTCGCTTGCAGTAGGTGCACTTACAGCACTATTCGGAATGATCGTTGGTGGTACTCTTGGCATGATCGCCGGTTACTTTAAAGGCATTCTAGACAAAATTGTCGGCGCTATCTTCCTAGTTGTTTTGAGCTTCCCAGGTTTGATTCTCGCTATTCTCATCGTTGCCCTACTTGATCGATCCCTCCTCACGATTTCCGTAACTCTTGGCATCTTAGGCGTTGCCCCAATAGGAAGGCTCGCTCGCGCGCAAACACTGAGTTTCTCCGAGCGAGAATTTGTAATGGCTGCAGAAACTCTTGGCGCTAAAAAATCCCGAATCTTAATTAAAGAACTTCTCCCTAACGTGCTCATCCCCATGAGCACCCTCGCGATGCTAGTCATAGCTGTTGCGATTGTGGGAGAAGGTACATTAGCATTTCTAGGTTTATCTGTTCAAGGCAGTGCTACATGGGGAAAACTGATTTTGACAGGATCAGGATTATCAACTCTTGAAAGTTCCCCATGGGTTGCTTTCGTCCCAATGGGATTCTTGTTCCTAACTGTGGCTTCATTCAATTATTTAAGTGACCGAATCCGTGACTACTTTGATGTGAGGGATATTTTTGTTACACGAGACTAACGACGCCAACAACATTCTTGAACTCAACGACTACCGAGTTGGGTTTCGAACAGAGCGTGGACTAGCGAAAGCTGTCGACGGAGTTTCACTATCATTAAAACGCGGTTCTACCCTTGCAATTGTAGGAGAATCAGGGTCCGGCAAAACAGTACTAAACCGAGGAATAATGGGACTCCTTGGAGCAAATATTATTGAAGGCGGGTCAGCAAAATTCCAAGGCGAAGAACTTGTCAACACCAATCGTCAGAAGTTCTGGGGAACAAAGATGGCGATGATATTTCAAGACCCCATGACATCATTAAATCCAGTCATGAAGGTAGGAAAGCAAGTATCAGAACCTCTACGTTTACATCAAGGGATGTCAAAAAAAGAAGCGCGAGATAGAACAGTTGAATTGTTCACACTCGTAGGTATTCCCGAACCAGCGAAAAGGTTTGGCGAATACCCGCATCAACTCTCAGGTGGTATGCGCCAAAGAGTAATGATCTCTATCGCACTCGCAATTGAACCAGACATACTAATAGCTGATGAGCCAACGACATCCTTGGACGTCACGGTTCAAAAATATATTCTTGACTTACTTGTTGATGTGCAATCCAAATCTAATATGTCAATGGTGATTATTACCCATGATCTTGGTGTCGCCCGTGGACGCGCAGATGAAATCATGGTGATGTATGGCGGACGCATAATGGAGAAGGCCCCTTCAGAAACTGTCTTCCAGGAAATGAAACACCCGTACACAGAAGCCTTACTTTCCTCAATTCCTAGACTTAATGACCCCAAACACACGAGGTTGACACCAATAGAGGGTTTCCCCCCCGATATTGTTGACGGGCCCGAAGGCTGCAAATTTGCTGCTCGTTGCAAATACGCACAAGATATTTGCCTAACCTCAACACCAGAGGAAACAACTATCGACTCGCATACCTATTTTTGTCATTTCCCAGTAGGTACCGATGCTGGATCGGAGGCATTTCAATCAAATGTAGCTAAAGGTTTCACAGCGGCAGGGTTAAAAATAAAAAGCAAAAGAGAGGTCGTCTAATGGCTGGGTCAGGAAATAATCACCTCCGCACAGAATTCGATGATGTCCTTCTCAGTATTGAGAATTTGGTCGTTGAATTTCCATCGGGAAGAAAAAATAAAGTTCATGCGGTATCTGACGTGAGTTTTGATATCCGAAAAGGCGAGACGCTCGGAATCGTCGGAGAATCAGGATGTGGCAAATCAACCACCGCTAAAGCTATTGTCCAGCTTCCTAAACCTACATCCGGAAAGGTTGACTACGAGGGAACTGATTTAACAAAACTTGATAAAGAGGGAATGCGGCAAAAGCGGCCTTCAATTCAAATGATTTATCAAGACCCTATTAGTTCCCTTAATCCAAGAAGAACAGTGTTCAATATTGTCAACGAAGGGACACGGGTTTGGTCAACAGAACACAGTCAACAGCAAGAGCTAAAGGTAGAGGAAATGATTCAGGCTGTTGGGTTAGATCCAAATGAAGCCAGAGTTCGCCGACCGCATGAATATTCTGGAGGTCAATGTCAAAGAATTTCTGTAGCTAGAGCCCTCGTTTTGGACCCACAAGTAATCATTTGTGATGAACCTGTGTCTTCTTTGGATGTTTCAGTGCAAGCTCGAATTCTTAATATGCTTCAGGATATGAAAGATGAGTACGGCCTCACTCTTCTATTCATCAGTCACGACCTTTCAGTTGTAAAGAACGTCAGTGATCGCGTTGCAGTAATGTACTTGGGAAAGATTTGCGAAATTGGTGATGGAGATGTGATCTACGAAAACCCTGCTCACCCGTATACCAGGTTACTACTCGCAGCTATTCCTGACCCAGATAATAAACACAGTCAAATATCTGATGTGCTGGAGGGAGAGTTACCCTCCCCCCTGAATCCACCAAGCGGTTGCCGCTTCCGAACAAGATGCCCGCGAGCTACCGAAAAATGCGAAGAAGAAGAGCCCACGTTTGAACAAGTAGGAAATTCTGACCACTGGGTCGCATGCCATTTCCCCCACCTTGACAATGAACTTGATGCGCTAACGAGTGAAAAGGGTGAACCTATTGACCACAGTTCGGACGATGAGATTCTGTGGCCCCCCGCTGATTAGCTCATCAATTTCGCTAATTCGCTAACTGTTTGTTCGCGAGCTTCATCTGGTCCATAAACTGCCGCAACAACTTGGGTTCCTCCGCTATCTGAGTACTTTTGAAGTCCTTCGGCGACTTCTTCGAAACTACCACTTAATGCAATATCCCAAGAATTAGCGAGCCCTTCGCGCTCAAGCATCGCACGGTATGAAGGCAAATCACCATAGAAACCAAAATCTCTTTTGGCATATTCTTCAGCTATATCAAGATCGGAAGTTATGCAGACAGGCACTGCCGCTATAACTTGAGGAACTGGTCTTCCAGCCTCTTCCGCAGCCGCATTTATAATTGGAGATATATGATTCCGGATAGTCTCCGGTCCGGTCATCCAAGTAACCGTTCCATCAGCAACCCTGCCAACTAATTTCAGCATTTGAGGACCCAGCGCAGCTACAAGAACAGGAGGAGCATCCGCAGGTACATCGATTCCGCCTCTGCTGGTTAAGTGCTTCCCTCCATATGAAATCGTTCCATCATGAAGAAGAGCCATAAGAATTTGAAGATAATCGCTCATGTGCCCAACGGGAGCATCAAATGATATTCCCCACATTCCCTCAACAACCGGCTTATGAGATAACCCAATACCTAAATCTAGTCGGCCATTCGAAACCTGATTAACCGTCAGTGCTTGCTGAGCTAACATCATAGGGTGTCGCGGGTAGGTTGGAATCACTGAGGTACCTAAGCGGATACCTTCAACCGATTCAGCGATAACAGCCAAAGCCGTTAACGCATCAAGATTAAAGATTTGCGGTGTCCAAAATGTTGAATACCCAAGGGTGTTCGCCTCTTGAACTTGCTTCTTTAGGTCATCAATATTACGAGAGGATCCAAATATTCCTAATTCCATGTTTATTTCTCCTAACTTGCGTCTTTCAAATTTAACGTTTCCTGAAGTTCCCGTTTTAGAAACTTACCACTTGCATTTCTGGGTAGCGGTCTTTCCAAAAACCATAGATATTGCGGTATTTTATGTTTAGCTATTCTGGCCTCTAAAAAAGCTCTAAGTAAATCTGCATCTATTGAGTGACCATCCTTTAAATAAACTGCTGCAGCAACTTCCTCCCCAAGGCGGTCATCCGGGACTCCAAAAACAGATACCTCACCTACTGCGTCATGTTTGAATATCGCTGATTCAACTTCGGCGCAATACACGTTCTCCCCTCCTCGTAGCACCATATCTTTCTTCCTATCAACAATAAATATAAATCCGTCCTCATCAATTCTTGCTATATCTCCTGTATGCAGCCAACCTTCGGTTATTGCTTCAGACGTTGCGTCAGGCCTGTTTAGATACCCCTTAATAACTTGCGCACCCTTAACCCATAGCTCTCCAATCTCACCGTCCGGAACTGCTACTCCATTATCATCAAAGCATCGAGCTTCGAAACATGGCATTGCAGGTCCTGCGCTTTCCGGTTTATCAAGAAAGAAATCAGCTGAAATAGCTGTGATTATTCCGCATGTTTCTGTCATGCCATAACCGGTACCGGGTCGAGCGGTTTCAACGGTAGCCTCAATCTTCTCTACTAAGTCTGGTTGTAACTGAGCGCCACCGCCACCAAGAGATTTTAAAGATGAGGTATCAGTTCCTTCGAAATCAGGATGGGCAATTAGTTCCCTTGACATAACTGGAACGCCACTTATAGTCGTTATCTGCTCGGATTCAACTAGCTTAAGGGCTTCACCAGCATCCCATTTGTACATGTGCACTAACTTCCCACCTGCCATCGTGATGGAGTGCGCAACACAATTATTAGCTGTGACATGAAACAAAGGCGTAATGACAAGAGCAGAGGTTTGCGATACATCTTTAGCTGGAAGCTTGGTTGATGTGACACGTGCTCGCGATGTAGCTACGGACTGAACGATATGAGCGAACGCAAGACTCATGGCATTAGCCACACATCCTCGATGAGTAAGTTGTGCGCCTTTGGGTCGGCCAGTCGTTCCTGAAGTATAGAAAATACATGCGTCTGAATCAGGATCAACCATAATCTCTGGCATCTCGCCACCCTTTTCTATAAGCACATCCCACTCAATAACATGAGTTGATTCGGTTTCCGCACGAACCCCCACTAGCTGAGGAAATGCATCTGAGTCGCGAAGTTCAATCAACTGCTCAAGTCGCTCCTTATCTGCAATGACTACCTTTGGTTTAGAGTCATTGAGCGCATATTCCAATTCGGGAGTAGCCCACCAAGCATTCATACCTACGCAGGCAGCACCTATACTCATACAGGCCCAATAAGCTAACATCCACTCTGGATAGTTCCGCATAGCTATCGCTACCCGATCTCCTACCTGCACATCATTCTCAATGAACCAATTAGCTATACTTGCGACATGTTCATGAGCTTCCGCATAGGAAATACGCTCATCTCCGTACACTAAATAATCTGCATTACCAAACCTCAGACTTGATAGCCAAAAATCCCTTAGAGTCGCAGGTTGATTCTTGTAACAAAGAAGATCAATTCCCCTTACATTTACTTCCTCTAACTCAAACTGAGAACCTTCCGCAGTAAGTTCTTCCCATGCTTGGGACAATTCTTTGTACACGTCTCCCCCACAATTAGTGAATGACTAACAGGGTAGATTAAATTCATAACTGCTCATAACTGTCAAGACAGTAACTTTGAAAATATCGAAAAGGAAAATTCTTTACCTTATTGGTCTAGAATGAAACCGGTAAACTTGCAAGGAGTGGTCATGGGAAGCGAAGAGAAACAAGAACCTAACGCACGAGAAGCATGGGAACTTGAGTACCAAAAAGCCTCATTGAGAGACTCAAATTTTGAGACTATGTCAGGAGTACCGGTTGAGCCTGTCTATGGAGATGACTTGTTTCCTGGCCAATATCCTTACACACGGGGAATTTACCCCTCTATGTACAGGTCACGTCTATGGACGATGAGAATGTTTGCAGGGTTTGGGACAGCCGAAGATACAAATTTAAGGTTCAAAGAACTTCTACGAAATGGCGGAACTGGACTATCAACTGCTTTCGATATGCCGACCCTCATGGGTCGTGACTCCGACAGCGAATGGTCGTTAGGTGAAGTCGGACGAGCCGGAGTCGCAGTAGACACGCTCGCAGATATGGAAGACCTATTTGCTGATATCGATTTATCACAAGTTTCTACCTCTATGACAATAAACGGCCCTGCAGCAACACTTCTAGCCATGTACGTCGCTGTCGCTGAACAAACTGGAGTCGAACCTCACCAGCTTGCTGGAACAATCCAGAATGACATTCTGAAGGAATATCAGGCACAGAAAGAGTACATTTACCCACCTCGCCCCTCAATGCGTATCGTGACGGACATGGTCAAATACACCACAGCCGAAATGCCCAAATGGCACCCCATCTCAATTTCTGGCTATCACATTAGAGAAGCGGGAAGCACAGCGGCTCAAGAATTAGCATTTACATTAGCAAACGGGTTCTCCTACGTAGAAGCCGCTATCGCTGCTGGGCAAAACGTTAATGAGTTTGGGAAACGCCTCAGTTTCTTCTTTAATAGCCATAGCGATTTCTTTGAAGAAATCGGTAAATTCCGAGCAGCGCGACGTATTTGGGCACGTTGGATGAAAGAACGCTACGGAGCCACAGATGAAAAGGCCATGCTGTGTAGATTCCATACACAAACTGCAGGTGTCTCTCTGACAGCTCAACAGCCCGAAATTAATATAGCCAGAGTTGGAATACAGGCACTTGCCGCAGCCTTAGGGGGCACGCAGTCGCTTCATACAGATAGCTTTGACGAAGCGTTAGCGCTACCAACAGAAGATGCGGCTCGAATCGCGTTAAGAACACAGCAAATTGTCGCTCATGAAACTGGAGTGGTGAATGTAGCTGACCCACTTGGAGGGTCACCCTACGTTGAATGGATGACTGATGAAATGGAGAGGCAAGCTGAAGCCATATTCGCTCACCTTGATGACTTAGGAAATGGATCAATACTTGAAGGAACATTCAACGGTATTGAAAACGGATATTTTGTTGGCGAAATCGCAGATGCAGCTTACAGGTTTGAGCGTGAAGTGAACTCTGGAAGACGCATCATTGTTGGAGTAAATGATTTCACCGATGGCGATAACCCTGAGGACAGAAATCTCTTACGGATTGGAGCTGAGACTGAGGAGTATCAGCTTAAGCGACTGAATGATGTCAAAACAAGAAGAAATCAAGAGCATGTCAATAGTGCCCTTTCCGAAATAACTGCTGTGGCTTCAGACCCAACACGTAATTTAATGCCTGCGATTATTGCGGCAGTAAAGACCTACGCTACTGAAGAAGAAATTGCCAACGCTATGGAAGTGGTTTTCGGAACATACGTTGAAAAGGCAATAGTTTAATAAAACGAAAGTGAAGGAGAACAAACATGGGTGACCATCAACAAAGGGTGATTCTCGCCAAATTAGGGTTAGATGGTCACGATCGCGGCATCAAAGTAGTAGCACGAATTTTGCGTGATGCAGGCATGGAAGTTATCTATTTGGGTTTGCGTCAGACTACGGCAAGTATCGTTGCAGCTGCAGAAGAGGAAGATGCAGACGCCATCGGTCTTTCTATGCATAATGCAGGCCATTTAACACTTGGGCCCAAAATGGCGGAGGCGATAACAGCGGCTGGACTAGATATCCCTTTAATCATCGGCGGAATCGTACCTGACGAAGATGTTGAGGAATTAATGGATGCCGGCATTGCTGCTGTTTTAGGCCCGGGC
>Ga0207993_1000339_pt1 | contig 18606 bp, 21 predicted proteins | sample ETN01SmetaG_2_FD_185791 | JGI IMG/M metagenome (GOLD analysis project Ga0207993, IMG submission 185791) | Marine microbial and viral communities from oxygen minimum zone, Eastern Pacific Ocean - ETNP2014F12-01SV265 (SPAdes) (version 2) | ecosystem: Environmental > Aquatic > Marine > Oceanic ...
AGAACATTTGATCATTCAAAGTTGGAAGAATATGCAAAATGGTCTACCAAGCCAGTTATTAATGCTCTTACAGACTTAGAACATCCTTGTCAGGCTTTGGCTGATTTTCTTACTATTAAAGAGGAATTTGATGAACTTGAAGGTTTAGTACTTACATTCGTTGGAGATGGTAATAATGTTGCTAATTCTCTAATATTATGTGGATCTTTATTAGGTGTCGAGGTGAGGATTGCATGCCCAAAAGGATATGAACCAAATAATAATTTAGTTAAAAAAACAAGAAAAATTGGAATTAGCACGGTGAATATAACAAATGATCCTTACGAAATAATTTCAGAATCTGATATAGGTGTTTTTATAATTTGATTGTAACTATCAATAAGATATCTGATCTCCTCTTTGCTTATTTCTGGCATCTCAGGACGATTAACTTTCTCTTCTGTTGTGCCCAGCAAAGTATATCCTTTATAGGGCAAAGCAAAGATATATCTAGACTTGCATATACTTGAAAACATTAGACCTGACTCTATCTCTCTTTCGATTATTAAATGGCTGCCTTTGATATAATCGATGTCTTTTTTACTTTGGATATTATTCTCTTCAAGAAGTATTTTTGACCATGGTCCTACGGCTAAAATTATTTTATCAAATTGATTTTTATCAATACCTCCGTCGGTATCAACTTGATTTACTTTATTATTCTCAAATATATTTATGTTTAGATCTTTTGCCAAGGCAATAAGCTCTTTTCCAAGAGAATAATCGTCCATACTTCCATCATAAAAAGATATGCAAGCTTTATATTTATCTTTAAGAATAGAATTAGTTTCATTACCTTTCTTTGAGATAAAACTTGAGCCTATATTTTTTGAGCCTGCTAAAGATTCATATAACTTTATTCCTATAAAAGATTTAATTAATGATAAAGAAAATTGACTGGAAAATGGAATTGATATCTTTAATTTTTTTGTATTTTTAGGAAAATTTTCCAGCCACCATGATCTATCATTAAGGCCATTTTTAACTTCTTGAAAGTGAAGATTTTCAAGATATCTCAAACCTCCGTGCAATAACTTTGTAGTTTTTGAACTTGTTTCACTTAATAATTTATTTTTTTCAAAAATTGATACCGCATGTCCCTTCTTTGCTAAAAATATAGCAACAACTAAACCAGTAATACCTCCTCCAACGATTCCAATATTTTTATTCAAAAGAATCCCATCCATTTCCGTTAAAATCTACTATAGAGTCATCTTTAATAATTGAGATTCCATTACCTGATTTGATTTCACCAATGCAAAAATCTTGAGAAATAAGTTCGTTATTTCTATGTGTTGGTGAGCATGTATAACAAATCTTATAGTCATCTCCATAAGATAAGTCATTAATATCATTAGTAATTGGTATATTTTCATAAACTATTTCAGCCCCAACTTCTGACAATTTACAAATACTGCCTAAGTCTTTCATTAATCCATCTGAAATATCGATACAGCTACTAGCATATTGAGAGATATACTCACTTTTATTAAAAGGTATTTTGGGATTAAAAAAATTTTTAATGTATGAAGATTTTTTATTATTCTTCCAATCAATTAGGCCCTGTCTGCCTTCACCTAGAGGACCTGTTATATATATAAGATCTCCAATTTTTGCATTGGACCTCAAAACAATTTTGTCATATGCGTAGCCAAAAACATTTACACATACGCTTACCTCACCGAAAGTTACATCTCCTCCTATAAGCTTAATTTGATATTCATTTAATATGGTTTCTAATCCACTAGTGAACTTTTTATACCACTCTAAGTCATTGCTATTTGATGTTAAACCAATTGATATGAATGACGGATATGCACCCATAGCTGCTAGATCACTTAAAGCAACGGCAACAGATCTGTATGCAATATTCTCAGGTTGGCTATCTTCTGGGAAATGAGTATTAATTTTAGAAATATCAACAGAGTGAACAAGGTCTTTTAATTGAGACTTAATTACAGCAGCATCATCACCTGATCCAACTAAAACTAGTTCGTCTGATTTGTAATCAACTAAATGTTGAAAGCAGTTCAGAATATTTGATTCTGATATCAAGAAGGATATCTTTCAAACAAACCGCTGGCCCCCATACCTCCACCAACGCACATTGTTACAATGCCAAATTGTTTATCTAAGTCACGTAGTTGTCTTGTTAAGTGGCCAACTTGTCTCGAACCCGTCATCCCAAAGGGATGTCCTATTGATATTGATCCACCATCTAGATTTAATTTATCCATTGGTATGCCGAGCTTATCTCTACAATAAACTACTTGAACTGCAAAAGCTTCATTGAGCTCCCATATATCAATATCTTCCATTGATAAATTATAATTTTTCAAAAGCTTAGGCACTGAATAAACCGGACCTATTCCCATTTCATCTGGCTCACAGCCCATGGTTGTAAAGCCTCTAAAATAAGCTAAAGGTTTTAAGTTAAGTTCTTTTGCTTTTTCTTCAGACATAACCAATGTTACTGATGCACCATCAGATAATTGAGATGAATTTCCTGCTGTTACCGATCCATTTTCAGGGTCAAAAACTGGTTTAAGGGATGACAATCCTTCGAGTGTTGTTTCAGGTCTATTACATTCATCTTTGTCTACAGTATATTCAATTTCCTTAGATTCACCTGTTTCTTTATTTGTAAGAAGCATCTTGGTATCCATTGGAATGATTTCATCATCATATCCACCTGACTGTTGTGCTGCTGCAGTTCTCATTTGGCTCTCAAAAGCATATTCGTCTTGAGCTTCTCGGGAAACATCATATCTCTTGGCAACAACTTCCGCTGTCATGCCCATAGGGAAATATATACCTGGAGATTTTTCAGCAAGCTTTTCATTTACAAAATTATCCATATTCATATTCATCATTGAGATAGTTTCTGCACCACCTGCTATGACTGTGTCATAAGATCCAGCCATAATTTGTCCAGCAGCCATTGATATAGATTGCAATCCAGAAGAGCAATATCTGTTTATGGTTGTTCCACCTGTTGTTATAGGTAATTTTGATAGTACAGCAGCATTTCTTCCCACATTATGTCCTTGAGCTCCCTCAGGATTACCACACCCCATAATAATGTCTTCAACAGCTTCGGGTGGTAAATTAGGATTTCTTTCTAACATTGCGTCAATGATATGCGCTAGCATCTCGTCTGGTCTTGTCATATTAAAACCACCACGATGTGATTTAGCTAATCCGGTTCTAACACTATCAACAATAACTACATTTTTCATAATTTCTCCAATTAAAGCATAACTATTCTAGTCTATCTTCTTCTTCACTTAAAGCCTTGTACCACTCAGGTATTAAATCTATATCTAATTCTTTAGCTTTCTTTAAAACATAAGGGATTGAGATTGGGCTAAAGGGTAAAATGACTAAAATACCCAAGCCCAAACTTTTAAAAATTTGTTTTAACTGATTGTTAGCCTCTTCTATTTCTGAATCGCTGGCAGTTCCATCTATAAAGCTAAAATAAGTATCAAGCATTTTTTTATTTTCTTCTGTTTCATCTAAAAAAGAATCTTTTAACTTAAGTAAATATTGCTTTATTTTTTTTGTGTTCATATAGTTAAAAATATTATGCTACATTTGTTAGTATGAGGAAATCTGATAGAGCAAACATTGTTAAAAAAATTTTAGATGAGGCTTATCCTAAAACTCCAATACCTCTAGATCATAAGGATAACTTTACTTTACTCATTGCTGTCCTTCTATCTGCTCAATGCACTGATGAAAGGGTTAATAAAGTTACGCCTAATTTATTTTCTGTTGCATCATGCCCATTAAAAATGTCTAAACTTTCACTTGATACTATATATAAAATTATTAAACCTTGTGGTCTTGGACCTCAAAAATCTAAAGCCATTCAAAAACTTTCAAATATCTTAGTTGATAAATATAATCAAAAGGTTCCAAACAATTTTTCAGATCTTGAGAAATTACCAGGTGTTGGGCATAAAACAGCCTCAGTAGTGATGAGTCAGGGTTTTGGAATACCTGCATTTGCTGTTGATACCCACATACATAGATTAGCGCAAAGATGGGGTCTTACTAATGGAAAAAATGTAAAGAAAACTGAGGAAGATCTAAAAAAAATTTTTCCAAAAGAAACTTGGAATAAGCTTCATTTACAGATTATTTTTTGGGGACGAGAGCACTGTACAGCAAGATCATGCTTTGGCATAAAGTGCAGGATATGCAAATCTTGCTACCCTAAAAGAACCAAACCTTTTGTGCACAAAAAGCCCTAGATAATATAAAATTATTCTAAATTTCTGTATAAAAATTAACTTAAAAAAAATTATGAAAACATCAAAAAGCGATAATATTTTCTCAAATGAAAATTCTATAAAAGATTATGATTCTGAATTGTGGAACTCTTTTGTTAGCGAAGCGCAAAGACAAGAAGATCATATTGAATTGATTGCATCTGAAAATTATGCATCAAAAAGAATCCTAGAAGCTCAAGGATCTGTTTTAACAAATAAATATGCAGAAGGATATCCTTCAAAAAGATACTATGGAGGTTGTGAAAACGTTGATATTGCAGAAAATCTTGCTATTGAAAGAGCTAAAGAGCTTTTTAAGGCAGATTACGCAAATGTTCAACCTCACTCTGGTTCATCGGCAAATGCAGCAGCCTATTTAGCATTGCTTGAGCCTAATGATACGATTCTTGGAATGAGTCTTGATCATGGTGGTCATTTGACTCATGGGTCAAAAGTTAATTTTTCAGGAAGAAACTACAAAAGTGTTCAATACGGTCTTCATCCTGAAACTCATGATATCGATTATGATGAAGTAAGATCTCTTGCTAAAGAACATAAGCCTAAATTAATAATTGCAGGTTTTTCAGCATTTACAGGAATAATAGATTGGAAAAAATTCAGAGAAATAGCTGATGAAGTTGGAGCATACTTTCTTGTAGACATGGCTCATGTATCTGGTTTGGTTGCAGCTGATTTATATCCATCTCCTGTACCATATGCAGATGTTGTAACTTCGACTACTCATAAAACGTTACGCGGACCCAGATCAGGAATTATTCTTGCAAGATCAAATGAAGAAATAGAAAAAAAACTAAATTCAGCAGTTTTTCCAGGATCACAAGGAGGCCCACTTATGCATGTCGTTGCTGCTAAAGCTCTATGCTTTAAAGAGGCATTAGACCCAGAATTTAAAACTTATACTAAACAAGTAATGGATAATGCAAAGATTATGGCAGAAACTATTATGTCAAACGGTGTTGATATTGTGTGTAATGGAACCGAAAATCATATAATTCTTGTTGACTTAAGAAGTAAGGGTATTACTGGTAAAGACTTGGAAAGAGTTCTAGGATCTGTAAATATAACTGTTAACAAAAATTCTGTTCCTAATGACCCTGCATCTCCATTTGTTACTTCAGGCATTAGAATTGGAACTCCTGCTGTTACTACAAGAGGCTTTAAAAAAGAAGAGATTATTCAAGTTAGTAATTGGATTTCAGATATTATCAATGACTTTGAAAATGAAAAGTTGCAAAAAGATATTAAACAAGAAGTGCAAAATCTTACAAGTAATTTTCCAGTATATAATGTTTAGATGTTCTGTCCTTTCTGCCAAGCTGAAGATACTAAGGTAATTGATTCAAGATTAGTTACTGATGGAACTCAAATTAGAAGAAGAAGATCTTGTGAAGTCTGTCAATCAAGGTTTACAACATTTGAAACAGCTGACCTCGCCCTCCCAAGAGTAATAAAAAGTAATGGTGAAAGGCAACCATTTAATGGGTCAAAATTAAAAAAAGGTATGCTGAGGGCTCTTGAAAAAAGACCTTTATCTGTAGAGGAAATAGACTCTGTATTTGGAAAAATTCTAAAAGAAATAAGAACCAGAGGTGTTCGAGAAATTAAATCTATTGAGATTGGAGAAATTATGATGAATGCTCTAAAAGATGTAGATAGTGTTGCTTATGTTCGATTTGCCTCTGTATATAGAGATTTTCAAGATATAGAAGATTTTTCAGAAGAAATTAGTTCTTTAACTAAGGAAAAGCCTAAAAGTAAAAAAACAAAAAAATGAGTTACGAAGAATTAATGCTTCGAGCTATAACTAAAGCAGAAAAGTTTAAGTTCACTGCAAAACCAAATCCTGTAGTTGGTGCAATCATAATAAAAGATAATGAAATCATTTCAGAGGGATACCATGAAATCTTCGGAGAGAATCATGCTGAAATAAATGCAATTGAGGAAGCTAAAAAACTTTTAGGCAAGAAGTTCCAAAGCTTTTCAGAATTAACTTTAATATGTACATTGGAGCCATGCAGTCATAAAGGTAAGACAGGATCATGTGCTGATTTTATTGTAAAAACTGGTATTAAACATATAGTCATAGGTGCAATTGATCCAAATCCGAAAGTTGCTGGTAATGGAATAAAAATTTTAAAAGATAACGGGATCCTTGTTGAAATTGGCTTACTAAAGCATCTTGTTGAAAAACAAAATAAATTTTTTTTCTATAAACATAAAAATAAGAAGCCTTATATAACTGTCAAAATTGCATCTTCAATTGATGGTAAATCTCATTATAGCGGTGAAAGAGTTTTTATTACTTCACAGTCATCACGCAACGATGTGCAAAAAATTAGAGCTGAATATGATGCTATTTTGACTGGAGGAAATACTCTAAGAAATGATAATCCTAAGATGAATGCGCGCGTTGATTTTCATACCAATCAACCAAAAAAAATATTATTAACAAATAATACCTACAATGAAGGATTTGATTTTTTTAAAAATGCTTCTGTTGATGTTTTTAAAATTAATAATTTAAAAAAGATTATCGATTCATATGCAAATAGTGAAGTATGTTCAATATTGATTGAAGCTGGGCCTAAGTTAGTAAATGCCTTTCTTAATGAAGGAATTGTTGATGAATTAATTGTTTACAGCTCAACAAAAAAACTAGGAGAAAATGGAATAAATTGGTTTTATGAAGATAATGCTATTGAAAACTATGGTTTTAAATTAGAATCCTCATATAAAATTGATACCGACTTAAAAGAAATATTTATAAAGAATGAATAAATCCAATATTTTAAAAATTATTCAAGACGTCAAAGATGGGAAAATGGTAATCATTGTTGATGATGAATCTCGCGAAAATGAGGGTGATTTAATCTGTGCGGCTGATTTGGTAACTCCTGAAATTATTAACTTTATGGCTTCCAAGGGAAAGGGTTTAATTTGTCTTCCAATGAGCTCAGAACTCTGCCAAAAATATGATCTACAAATGATGACTAACAATAATAGAGCTGCAAATAAGACAGCATTTACAGTTTCGATTGAAGCAGCTGAAGGCATAACTACAGGAATATCTGCAGCTGATCGATCACACACTATTAAAACAGCAGTAAATAAAGATTCAAAACCAACGGATATTGTTCAGCCAGGTCATGTATTTCCTTTAAAAGCTATGAAAGGCGGCGTGCTTAGTAGGGCTGGTCATACCGAAGCGGCATGTGATTTAGCAAAATTAGCTGGGCTTCAATCTGCCGGAGTTATATGCGAAATCATGAATGAAGATGGAACAATGGCTAGAAGAGATGACCTTATAAAATTTGGTGAAGAAAATGATATTAAAGTCGGCACCATTGCAGATCTTATTGATTATAGGTTGTCTATGGATTCAACCGTTGAATCTGTTCTAGACAAAGATGTTGTAAATGAGTTTGGTGAATTCAAACTTAATGTGTGGAGAGATAAAATACATGATGAATATCATTTTTCTCTTTCAAAGGGTGATATTAAATCAGTAGATTCACCTCTTGTTAGAGTTCAAACTCAAAGTATTCTTCAAGATACCTTGGGCATAGATGAGCTTGGTAAAAATTGGTCTATTAGAGATTCATTAAAAAGAATCTCTGATGAAGGCACCGGATTATTTGTATTGATTAATTATAAAGATGCTAAAAGTTACTGGTTAAATAAACTTGAAGAAAAAGAAATAGAACCAAAGAGCAATAGAAGAGTTATTGGGGTTGGTTCTCAAATATTAAGAGCATTAGATTTAAAGAAAATTACTGTTCTTGGAACTCCTACTAAATATAATGCAGTTTCTGGATTTGATATTGAAATAACTGGTTTTACTAATGAATAAGATATTAATAGTTAAAACATCTTGGTATGAAGATCATATCTCTAAAATGTTTGGAATATCAAAAGAGATTTTGGGGAAAGAATTTAAATGTTTAGATGCTGTTGCTCCTGGCGCTCTGGAGCTTTCTGCTTTGGCTTCACACAAAATATCCACATCTGATGACAAATATAAAGGGATTATTTTCTTAGGGATTGTGATAAGAGGAGAAACTTCTCACTATGATTTAGTCACTCAAGAAGTCTTCAGGTCAATAGGAGTTCTATCTAACAATCATTCTGATATAGCAATAATAAATAATGTTATCTGCGTTGAGAATATAGAGCAACTAGAGGCAAGATTAGTAAAAAATACCACAAATAACTCAAATGCTTTAATTGAGCTAGTAAATGAAAAATCTAGCTAATTTCAAAATAGCTATTAGAACCAGAGAATATTTAATTCAAGCTATTTTTCAAATGCTTTTTGATGATCAAAAGGCAGCAAAAATAATTAAACAATTTAAAGAAGAGCATAAAACTAAGAGAGTAGACTTTAAAATGTTTTCAGCATCAATAAAATCAGTTGAAAAGAATAAAGAAAAAATTGAAACCTCTATAGAATCATTGAGTATTAAAAATACTAGCGTTGAACTTATTGATAAATCAATACTCTATTTTGCAATTAATGAGATGCTCTTTGGTGAATTGGATAAACCTATAGTCATTGACGAATCACTTAGACTCTCTAAAAAATTCTCTAGTCCAGAATCATATAAATTTATTAATGCGAGTTTAGATAAATTTCTAAAAACTATCTAGAGATTGTTTGATCTCTTGACGGTCCTGTGGAAATCATAGAGGCTGAACAATTAACGAATGTCTCTATATATTCAATATATTCCTTTGCTTTATCTGGCAATTCTGAATATTGAGTAATACCTTCAGTAGAGCATAACCAACCATCAAATTCTTTGAAGACAGGCTTATTATCATTATATTCAACGCATACTCTTATAACTTTTGTTTCATCTAGTACATCTAATTTGGTAATACAAAGATCAGAAACGGAATTTGTAAAAATTGCTTTTTTTAATGCTACCAAATCAAGCCAACCACATCTTCTTGGTCTACCAGTGGTAGCTCCAAATTCATTGCCCCTTTTAGCAAGTAGTGCCCCATCTTCATCAAATAACTCAGTTAGAAATGGTCCTTCACCAACTCTAGTAGTATAAGCCTTAGATATTCCAATAATTTTATTTATATATTTTGGACCAATCCCCAAACCTGTTGATACACCTCCTGCAGTTGTGCTTGATGATGTAACATATGGGTAAGTTCCATGATCGATATCAAGAAGTGTTCCCTGGGCTCCTTCAAATAAAATAGATTTTTTGTTTTTTACCCATTCATACATTAAATCTTGAGAATCTATACAAAATTCATCATATAAATGCTTATATTTCATAATTTCATCAAAAACTTCATTAACACTATGAGGTTTGTGTTGATATAAATCTTTCAAAATTCGATTATGATATCCAACAAGCATCTCTACTTTTTCTTTTAATAGATCTTGATCCCCAATATCACCGAACCTAATCGCCCTTCTACCGATTTTATCTTCATACGCTGGCCCAATACCTCTTCCTGTAGTGCCAATAGATTCTTGTTTATCTCGAACTTGGTCAATAGATATGTGAGTTGGTAAAATCAATGCGCAAGCAGAACTTACAAAAAACCTATTTTTAAAATCAATACCTCTTTCTTTAAGATTATTGATTTCTTTATCTAATGCATCTAGTGCTAAAACTACACCATTTCCTATAAGACACTTTGTATTTTTATGTAATATTCCAGATGGTATTAAATGAAGAACAGTCTTTTCACTATTTACTTTAATGGTATGGCCAGCATTATGGCCTCCTTGAAAACGACATACAGCATCTATATTTTCACTAAGATTGTCTACTATTTTTCCTTTACCCTCATCTCCCCATTGAAGACCTAGGATTAAAGTATTTTCAGACACTATAGAGCCTAATCTTGATCTTTTTTATCGTTAAGGTATTTAAAGAACTCAGAATCAGAATCAATCAGCATTACATCAGATTTATTTTCAAATGTCTCCACGTAAGCCTTCATGCTTCTTGTAAATTCATAAAATTCAGGATCTTGTGAAAAAGCTTCTGCATATATGCCCGCAGCTTCAGCATCACCTTCACCTCTTAACTGTTCAGACAATTTATATGCTTCGGCCAATATGACAACCTTGTCTTTATCAGCTACAGCTCTTATTTCTCTTGCAATTTCTTTTCCTTCAGATCTTAGCTCTTCGGCCAATCTTTGTCTTTCAGTTCTCATTCGCTCATAAACTGAGTTACTCAGGTTAGATGGAAGGTCAATTCTTTTGACTCTAAAGTCGATAATTTCAACACCAAGGTCTTTTACTGATTCATTGAGTGAACTTAACATAATGCCCATCAACTCATCTCTTTCTCCAGAAACAACCTCTTTAACAGTCCTCTTACCAAAGTTATTCTTTAGAACAAATTCAGATCTTTGTCCAAGCAAGCTATTTAAGCTATTAAAGCTTCCATTATTGGCTTTATAAAAAGTTAGCACATCAGTAATTCTATATTTGATAAATGAATCTACTAATAAGTATTTACTTTCGACTGTGAGAATCCTGTCTGGTTCTTCGTCAAGAGTTTGAATTCTTGCATCATATTTTTTAACATCTTGGATGATTGGCAACTTAAAATGAAACCCAACTGGGATATCTGGTCTTACAGCTTCACCAAATTGAAAGACTATTGCTCTCTCCTTTTCACTAACAATAAAAAAGCTATTTATAAGCAGTCCGAAGGTTAGTGCTCCAAATATAATATAAAAAGTATTTCTATTCATCGTCATCGCCTCTTTTCTTGTTTTCTTCCATTATCTTGTCTAAAGGTAAATACAGAAGATTGTTGCCGCCTTCTACATCAACCATAATTTTTGTTGAATTTGATAATACCGATTGAAGAGCATCAAGATAAAGTCTATCTCTGGTAACCTCTGGTGCTTTTGAATATTCTTCAAGCAATTTATTAAATCTATCAGTTTCACCTTCTGCTTTTGAGACTACTTCTTCTTTATATGCTTCAGCTCCTCTAATTCTTGCTTGAGCCTGACCTCTAGCCTCAGGAACGATTGTTAAAGCATATCTTTCAGCTTCATTTTGAAGTCTTTCTTTATCCTCTCTTGCAGCAACAACATCATCAAATGCATTTTTTACCGCTGCAGGTGGATCTGTTTTTTCAATATTAACCTGTTGAACTAACAAGCCAGTTTGATATATATCCAAATATGACTGAAGTCTTGTTTGAACTTCTTGCGCTATATTTTCTCTTCCAACTGTTAGAGTTTGATCTAATGTGTTATCTCCAACCACATGCCTTAGAGCGCTTTCAATAGCATTTCTTAAACTACCCTCAGGATCTTTTACATTCAGAACAAAATCTTTTAAATTCGCTATTCTGTATTGGGCCGACACTGTAACATCTACGATGTTTTCATCTTTAGTAAGCATACTATTAGTTTGGGTATACCTTCTTGTAAGAGAAACATTTTCAATGAATCGTTCATCGATTCCAGCTAATCTAAAGTTCAGTCCCTCTTCCTGCTCTTCATGAAATTCACCAAGTCTTAAGATTACTGCTCTTTCAGAGGCATCTAACTGATAAATACATTGAGATGCATAAACAATTGAAAAACCAAAAAGTGCATATAAGAACATTCTTGACGATGGGAATTTAAAACCACCATCATTCCCACTCGAGCCTGAACCATTATTTGAAGATTTTTTTCCACCAAGAATAGATGAAAACTTTTTCATTAATTCATCAAAGTCAGGTGCATCATTCTTATTGCCCCACGGATCTTTATTTTGATTTTCCCAATTCACTTTTAAATTACCTCTTTAATTACTCTATTATAAACTTATGTTGGGACTTATTATTATATTTAAAGTAAAGATATAAGGTTTTTGATACTATTTTCTAAATTATCTTCTTGGTTTATCTTAATTTCTTTAAATTCTTTCCAACTTCTTAGCCATGTTATTTGCCTTTTTGCTAATTGTCTTGTTGCGTATAAAGCCTTTTTGTAAAAATCATCATATTTATATTCATTATTTAAATAATTAAAAGCCTGTTTGTAATTCACAGACTTTCTTAGAGGATGTTCAGGGTCTATATTATATTTTTTTAAAAGGTATTCTGCTTCCTCGAGCATACCCTCTTCAATAATTTTATCCAATCTTGATTCAATTCTTTTATGAAGCAATTCTCTATCATGAGTTATTGCAAATTGAGAGATCTCATAATCATTAGATAGTTTGTTGTTGGATTCTTCTGAAAGAATCTTACTAATTTGTTTTCCAGTAATCATAAAAACTTCTAATGCTCTAATGATTCTTACTTCATCATTCTTATTTACCTTTTTGGCATAATCACTATCAATGTCCTTCAACATGTCGAACAAAAAATTATGATTATTACTATTCAATTTCAATTCCTTTAATTCTTTCCTGTACTTTTCATCTCTTTTTGGTAAATCATGTATCCCTTCGAATAATGATTTGAAATACATCATTGAGCCACCAACAAATACAGGCAGTTTCTTTTTACTATGAGCACTCTTTATTAATTTCTTTGAAAAAGAACAAAAATCTGCAACAGTAAAAACCTCATTAGGGCTTACGATATCTATCATATGGTGAGGATATTCTTTTAAAACTTCTTTAGTTGGTTTGGCTGAGCCAATGTTGCAATCTTTGTAAACCATCACAGAGTCTACACTAATCAACTCAATCGGAAATTTATCAGCTATGTTTATGGCAAGTTCTGTTTTCCCAGATGCGGTAGGACCAAAAAGAAAAACTATAGGTTTATTTTTTTTAGAGGGCATCCTCGTTTGTTTCACCTGTTCTTATTCTGACAACTTCATCAATTGGTGAAATAAATATTTTGCCATCCCCTATTTTGCCTGAAGCAGAGGACTTAATAATTGCACTTTTAACTTGATCAACCATATCATCAGACACTGCTATCTCAATTTTAATTTTAGGAAGAAAATCGATAGTATATTCAGCACCTCTATAAAGCTCGGTGTGCCCTTTTTGTCTACCAAAACCTTTTACTTCAGTCATGGTCATGCCTGAGACTCCAATTTTATCTAAAGAAGTTCTTACTTCTTCTACTTTAAAAGGTTTTATTATCGCTGTTACTAATTTCATAATTAATTATTTCATTTATATAACTATATTGTTTTTCTGATGAGCCACTATTGTCGCTGACCACCTTACTAGCATTATCTATCATATTAATTCTGAATTCATTATTATTTAATAATTCTTTATAGGCAGAAATTAGTTCGTCGGGACTTTTAATCTGCATACAAGCATTTTGGTCAGTAAATAAATTAAGAATGTCTTGAAAATTTCTCATGTATGGGCCAACGATAAATGCACATTCGTTGGAAGCAGGTTCAATTATGTTATGTCCACCATATTTACTGAATAGGCTTCCTCCAATAAAAGCGATATCAGCCATTTGATAAAGAGAATTAAGTAAGCCTGTAGCATTAATAACAACAGCATCTAGTATATTCATTTCATTAGGAATATTTGATGAGACTTTTGCATTAATATTTTTTTCATCCATAACTTTAAGAACTGAGCCAGACCTTTCTGGATGTCTAGGCACAATAATTAATTTTAAGTCAGCAAATTCTTTCCTTAGTTTTGAATATGCATCAATAATAATTTCATCTTCTCCAGCATGAGTGCTTGTAGCTAAGATAAGATTGTCTATATATTTTTCTTGATTAGGTTCTTTCACTTTTAAATTCTTTGTATCAAATTTTACTGATCCTACTTGCTTTATTTTTTTGTCTAGAATGCCGATATTTTTAAAATTTTTTACATGTTGTTCGCTTTGAGCTAAGACTAATGAAAATTTTTTAAAAATATATTTTGCAAAAAAACTAAATAATAAGTAGTTTTTATATGATGATTCGGACAGTCTTCCGTTACACAAAATAATAGGTATTTTTCTTTTTTCTGATAAATAAATCATTGAAGGCCATACTTCTGTTTCAAATAAAATTAACGCGATTGGATTAAAGTTTCTTATAAAACCTTTAACAAATAATATAAAGTCCCATGGAGCATAAAGAATCTTTATCTTATCACCATATATTTTTTTAGCTTCTCTATAGCCAGTAGGTGTAGATGTAGTTAAGACTAAATTAGTATCATTTAATAACTTTCTTATAATCGCTTCAGAAGAAATAACTTCTCCTAGGCTAACAGCATGAAACCATATTGGATTATTTTTTGATTTTTCATTATAGATTCCAAATCTATGACGAAAATTTGTCAAATAATCCCTATCGAGAAAGCTCTTTATAATTATTCTTGCCACCATAAAAGGTAGTAAAATTAAAAATATAAGATTATATGTAAATATTCTCATAAAGAATTATTAAAAATTATAAATGTAATAATACATCTTAATATCAAATGAAAAATGCTTTATTAACAATTCTTCTATTTTTTTGGAAGATGATGATTCACCTTCCAATGAAAATGCAAAATATTCTTTCAATAGTTATTGGTTATTTGATGATAATTTCTTCATTCAAAAGAAATAAAATCAGTAAAGTTAATATTGAACTATGTTTCCCAGAGTTAAGTGAAAAAAATCGAAATAGAATCTATAAAGATAATGTTTTTGCTTCAAGCAAAGCAATTTTTCATACTGGAATTGCATGGTTTTGGTCTAATAAAAAGATTCAAAAAAGTATTCCCTACAAAATAAATGGGCTGGATAATCTTTTAAAAAACCAAGATTCTAAAAAAGGAATACTTTTATTTTTTAAACACTCTCTTCATCTAGAGCTTGATTCGAGGATATTGGCTATGAATGCAGAAATTTACGGAGTGGAAAGAGAACATAACTCTGAGAAATTTGAACTAACGCAAAGTAAAGGTAGGCTTAAAAGTTTAAAAGGTTTAGCAGGTAGAAAAAATACAATAACTTTTATGAGATGGCTCAAAAATGGTAAAACTGTCTTATATGCTCCTGATCAAGACTACGGGATGAAGAATTCTATTGTAGTAAATTTTTTTGGTATCCCTACAGCAACAGTATCAGCACCTCTTAAAATTATAAAAAGCGCTAATTGTATGACTTTCTTTCTAAACTCATATTTTGATAAAGGAAAATTGATAATAGATATTGAAGAAATAAAGTTAAGTGACCAGTCTGTTGAAGAATTCTCTAATGAATTGAATATGCTAATTGAAACTAAGATTAAACTTCATCCCAGTGAATATCTTTGGCAACACAGAAGATTTAAGTCCACACTAGGTAAAGAAAGTATTTATAAATGAATTTAGATAAAATAGAGAAGGTCAAAGGATTTATGCCTCCTCATGAAGGAGATGCTCTTGTTAAATGGGCTAGACAGTTTTCTAAGTTAGGCCCAATAATGGAAATTGGAACATATTGTGGAAAATCATCAATATACCTTTCTATTGGTGCCAAAAAAAATAATCAAATTGTATTTACCTTAGATCATCATCTTGGATCAGAAGAGCATCAGCTTGATGAAGAATATTTTGATAAAGAAATATATGATTACAAAAATAAAAGAGTTAATACTCTTCCTTTGTTAATTGAAAATATTAATCAATTCAAAATTAAAAATATTGTTCCTATAATCTCAGAATCAATTAAAGCTGCCAGCAATTGGAATACAAATTTAGGCATATTGTTTATTGACGGAGGTCATTCATTTGAATCTGCAAATAATGACTATCTATGCTGGGAGTCTAAAGTTATCCAGGGTGGTGTATTAATTATTCATGATATTTTTGAAGATCCCAATGAAGGTGGTCAAGCTCCATATGAAATCTATCAAAAAGCTCTAAACAACAACTATAAAGTTTATGAAAGAGTGGATACTATTGTTTGTTTAATAAAGTGTTGATTGATCTTTTAAAAATAAATCTTTAGCCTCAGAAAGTCCCATAACAGAATCTGCAGCAATAATTAAAGCCGCAGAAGTCCAGCTAGGTTTTTCTTCTGGCCAAAAAATATTTTCTTCATATTGCCAACCCATATATGGTATTTGATTATCATCTGAAATATTTAGAATATCTGTTAATAGCTTTTTTGCGTCATCATTTCTGCCCGAAATCATTAAACATATGATGAATTCGCAGGTTTCAGCTACTGTAACCCAAGGCTCTTCAATAACGCATTTAATACCAATGTCTTTAATATAAAAATCTCTAAAGATTTTCTCTACATAGAACTCTATTTGTTTATTATCAAGGCATCCAGATAAAATTGGATAGTACCAATCCATTGAAAATCTTGTTCTATCTTTTAATAAATCAAATTTTCCAGGAGGATCTTTTATTGCTTTTGATAAGGCATCATAAGACCGACTCCAATGTTCTATGTTATTTGTCTTTTTAATAATTTTTGATATAGCAAGAGCGCACTCAATGCTTTTTAGTATTGATGAAGATCCAGTAAGTAAGTAGTCTTTTTCAATTTCGTGATTTTTGTCTATTGACCATGGAATAGTTCCATTTTGAATCTGAAGATTTATGGAAAAATTTATAGCAGATTGAACTGTGGGCCACAGAGACTCTAAATATTCTTTATCTAAAAAGATTTTGTAAAAATGCAGAGCTGCAACAGATATATATGGAGCAAAATGAGATGGTTTATTTTTTTCAATTGGAATTTCATCAATATACTTTGAATACCAGCTACCGTCTTTATTTTGATTATTAAGAAGCCATTCAAATGCTAGTTTTGAAGACTCATATTCATTTGCAAAATTTAAGCCCATTATTGATTCAATATGATCCCAGGGGTCATGAGAGCCATCATCATTTGATGGTATTGCACCTGATTCTAATTGAATTGATTTTATATATTTACCAATTTGATCAAAATAAAATTTTGAAAGAGCTTGTTTTTCTTGAAATCTTTTTTTAGGTAGATGCATTTTTACATCTTTTCGAAATACATTGAAAAACTCTTACCCATTAGCGGATTCAATAATTTATCAATGCTATTAATAATTATTGGTTTTTTTAATATGTGTCTTTCAAGAATTTTCTTGTAAAACCTCACTAAAATATTTGAATCCTGAGAATTCCAAAAAAAACATCTTAACCACCAATATGGACTATGAATTGCATGAAATTTTTCAGATGCTAAGAATACTCTCGATACTCTGTTTCTTATTCATGTTTCAAATCTTGATTTTAACGATCAAAAGAAACAAAACGTTTCTTTTCTTCAGCTAAGCGAAGCTAGGGTCGATCAATTAATGATCCAAATTGAGCAATTTAAATTATGGATTGACTGTATTTTGCGTACTCAACCGTAGTTTTATTAATTCATTTACACTTAATTTGACAAAGCTTTTTTTGATATCTGCCAAAGATCTTCCATTTCCTCCAATGGTGTTTCCTCTAATTTAAGTCCTCTTGAACTGATCGAATCCTCAATAAATCGGAATCGTTCGGTAAATTTTCTGTTTGTTTTTTTAAGAGCTTCTTCTGAGTCAACTCCAAGGTGTCGACCTAAATTTACGATTGAAAACAATAGATCTCCGAACTCTTCATTAATTTTGTCTTGAGACAGATGTTGCTTTGCTTCGACCAGCTCTCTCGTTTCTTCGTCAATTTTCTCCAAAACTTGCAAAATATCTGGCCAATCAAATCCAACTCTAGCGGCCCTTTTTTGCAATTTTAGAGACCTTACTAATGCTGGTAGGTTTATAGCTACATCATCTAAAACCCCTGTCTGATTTTTTTGTGCTCTTTCTTTTGCTTTAATTGTCTCCCAATCTTTTATCTGTTGTGACGCTGATTTGTTTCTATTTTCTTCTCCAAAGACATGAGGATGCCTCTGTATCATTTTCTCTGATATTTGGTTAATTACATCGTTAAAGTTAAAGAGGTTTTCCTCTTCAGCTATTTGGGTGTGGTATACGGTTTGAAGCAATAGATCTCCTAATTCATTTTTAAGATCTTCCCAGTTCTCACGCTCAATAGCATCAGCAACTTCATAAGCTTCTTCTACCGTGTAAGGCGCAATTGTCTTGAAATTTTGTTCAATATCCCAAGGACACCCTTTCTCGGGGTCTCTAAGTGCTCTCATTATTTCTAATAATCGAGGCATTCCTTTTGAGGGATTATTGATTAGATTTTCATCAAAAGACATTGCAACGGTCCTTTTTCTCGGATTGAATGTTTAAACACTAAAACATACGAGCGAGTCATAAATATGGCAATATTGAATAGCATAGCTGGTTTTGAGAAAGACATGGCAGAATGGCGCCGCCATTTACACCAATATCCAGAACT
>Ga0207993_1000341_pt1 | contig 18597 bp, 14 predicted proteins | sample ETN01SmetaG_2_FD_185791 | JGI IMG/M metagenome (GOLD analysis project Ga0207993, IMG submission 185791) | Marine microbial and viral communities from oxygen minimum zone, Eastern Pacific Ocean - ETNP2014F12-01SV265 (SPAdes) (version 2) | ecosystem: Environmental > Aquatic > Marine > Oceanic ...
CCAGAAGCTATCAGAGATATAAAGGGTGTGACAAATGATACTTTACAATTTAATTTAGTTAGTCAGGCATTAGAAGATTATGGAAATATATATTTAGATGTTATAAGAAACAGTCAGTCTAAGTTTATACTTCATCTGTTAAACTCAAATGGAGATATTATTAGGCAATATAATAATGTAAATGAAAATTCGACTTTTAACTTTGATTACATAAGGCCAGGAAAATATACTTTCAGATTAATTGAGGATTTAAATAATAATAATCTTTGGGATACTGGTAATTATTTAAAAAGAGTTAAGCCTGAACCTGTTTATTACTTCCCATCTGAACTTGAGGTAAGAGCAAATTGGGACCTTAATGAAACTTTTGATTTAAACATAAAACAATCAGTCAATGATTCAATAAACTAATAACATGAAGAAAAATTTATCAATCTTATTAATTACTATTTTTTTTAGTGCTAACTGTCAAGACATATATTTTCCAAGTAAAGGAAAGTGGGAAGTAAAATTACCTTCAGATTTTAATTATGATTCAAAGAAAATTCAAAAGGCAATTGACTTTGTAGTTAAGAATCAAAACAATGGTAATAAGGATTTAAGAGTAGAAATATTAAAAGGTTTTTCAACAGAGCCCTATCATAGTATAAAGGGACCTACCAAAAAAAGAGGAGGGACAAATGGCTTAATTATAAAAGATGGATATATAATAGCCTCATGGGGAGATACTAAAAGGGTTGATATGACTTTTAGTGTAACAAAAAGTTATCTCTCTGCTGTAACAGGAATTGCAGTTGACAAAAATCTTATTAGATCAGAAAAAGATTTTGTTTCTAATTATGTTTGGGATAAAACTTTTGACGGAGAAAAGAATAGTCTGATTACATGGGAACATCTATTAAATCAATCTTCAGATTGGTTTGGAAATTTATTTGGAATTAACCATTGGGAAGATAGGCCAGACATTAGTAAGAGTATAGATGAGTGGAGGTCAGAACCTCAGAAAGAACCTGGAACACATTATAAATATAATGATGTAAGGGTAAATGTTTTAGCATATTCACTTCTTCAAGTTTTTCGAGAATCATTGCCAAAGGTTTTGAAAAAGACAATCATGGATCCAATTGATGCATCAGATACATGGAGATGGTATGGGTATGAAAATTCATGGGTAAATATAGATGGAATAAAAACTCAGTCTGTATCTGGTGGAGGACATAATGGTGGGGGGATATTTATTAGCTCTGAGGATCATGCAAGGTTTGGATTACTATTTTTGAATAAAGGAATGTGGGATGGTAAAAGAATTATTTCAGAGGAATGGATAGAGAAATCTATTTCACCCTCAGAGACAAATCCTGAGTATGGATACATGTGGTGGATTAATTCTAAACTAGGTGAAGATTACCAGACAACTGATTGGAAAAATGTTCCTACAAATATTTTTTACGGAAGTGGTTTTGGTGGAAATAAAGTGATTATAATTCCAGATGAGAATATGGTTATTGTTGGAAGATGGTTTGGGAGTCAAACAGAAAGTACGTTTATAAAGATGATTTTAGATTCTAAATAATTAGATTTTAGCTTTATAAAACTCTCTATTCATTCTTGCTATATTTTTTATAGAAATTCCTTTTGGACACTCTACCTCGCAGGCACCAGTATTTGTACAGTTTCCAAAACCTTCATCATCCATTTGCTTAACCATATTAAGTACTCTCTCCTTGGCTTCAACTTTTCCTTGAGGCAAGTAAGAAAACTGTGAAACTTTTGCAGATACGTAAAGCATTGCAGAGGCATTTTTACAAGTTGCAACACATGCTCCACATCCAATACAGGTCGCAGCATCAAATGCATTGTCTGCATCTTCTTTTCTTATTGGGGTAGTATTTGCATCTTGAGTGTTTCCAGAAGTATTAATACTAATGTATCCACCAGAGTGTTGAATCCTGTCAAAAGCTGATCTATCAACAACCAGATCTTTAATTATTGGGAATGAACTTGCTCTAAAAGGTTCAATCACAATTGAGTCACCATCTTTAAATTTTCTCATGTGAAGCTGACATGTAGTAATACCTTTATCAGGACCATGTGCTCTTCCATTTATAAATAATGAACAACTACCACATATTCCTTCGCGGCAGTCATGATCAAAAGCAATTGGATCAATATTTTCATAAATTAATTTTTGGTTAAGTACATCCATCATTTCTAGAAAAGACATATCCGGAGTAATATCATCAATCTCATATTTGACAAAGCTACCTTTTGACTCTTTATCTTGCTGTCTCCAAATTTTAAGGTTAAGTTTCATATTAATATTTAGCTGGGGTATTATTAGTTATAGTTTTAAGAATAAAATCTCTAAGGTCTTGATTTGATTTTTGTAGATCTTCTCGTCTTAAATACATCATATGTCCACTCTCGTATCCTTTGAAGGTAAATCTATCACTTAGTCTTCCACTCTTATCCACTTGTTGAATCGTAAATTTTCCTGCTGAGAAAGTTGTTGCTCCATCATAATATCCTGATTGAATCAGAACATTTAGAAATGGGTTTTGCGCGATTGCTAGTCTAAAATTTCTTCTTATTGGATAATTTTCTGTATCCCATGGTCTTACTGAAAGCTCTCCCCTAGCATAAGTATTATATTTGACATCCGTCTGGAAGTTGAGGATTTCTTTCACATAAGAATTCATTGCCGGGGTAAACGAGTGATTCCATGAGTCATATTCTGCATTATACTCTGGATATATTCCAGCATCCTTGCTATCTATTCCTTTATATCTAGAATCTAATCGTCCAACTGTATATCCTTCATCTCTGAGTAATTCTTTCCAAAAAAAGTAAGTAGATATATTTAAATTATTTCGAATTACTTCATCTTCTTTAATACCAATTAAAGATGATATCTCTTTTGCCAAGGCACTTTTTTCATCATCTTCTAAAGCACCTCCTCTAGCGAGTGCAGGAAGAAGTTTCTCATAAGCAAAATCTTCTGAAATATCAATTACATCTAATAATGATTTGTTTTGAAGATTATCATCTAATTTATTGTGGTACCAAGCAGTTGCTGTCATATAGGGAAAATCAATAGCAGAATTTAAGATCCCTCCTCTTTCGTCATATCCAATTTCATAATCAGCAGGAGAGACTAAGACTACTCCATTTAAGTGCATCCACTGAACTTGTTGCAGTTCATAAGCTAGCCCCATTACTCTTGGGCCACCATAACTTTCTCCAATTAAGTACTTAGGAGATTTCCATCTTTCAGACCTTGTTACAAAAGTACTAATCCACTCAGCTAAATATTGGATGTCTTGTTTCATTCCAAAGAACTTTTTTGTAGCCTCTTCCTTGGTCATATCTTTTAAAATTCTAGAAAACCCAACATTAATTGGGTTTACGAATACGATATCAGCTACATCTAATATTGAATATGGATTTGACTTATAGCCATAAGGTTGAACTGGATAACCTTCATCGTCTATAATCAGGTTGTACGGTCCAGTGTAGCCAAGATGCATCCATATTGAAGCAGATCCTGGACCTCCATTAAATGAGAATGCAATTGGCCTATTGGAGTTATCGTCTATATCTGTTCTTTTATAATAAGTATAATAAAGCGAAGCAATCACGTTTCCTTTAGAATCCCATATAGGTTGAGTCCCAGCCTCAGCAGAATAAGATACTTTTTTACCAAGTATGGAAGTAGTATGATTTGATATAACCTTTGTATCAGCAGGAATCTGTCTATCGGATAAGTTATTCTGTGAATAACAGAAAGAAATTGACAAAACAGATATTAAAAGTAGTTTTTTCATAAGATGGATTATTTGTAAGATCTAGTTTTAACTTCTATTTCTTCATATTTAAGATCTTCTTTGTGGAGCTTAGCATCTGATGGTTCCCCAACATATTCCCAAGCTGAGACAAATTTGAAATTCTTATCATCTCTAATAGCTTCTCCATCTTTAGTTTGATACTCTTCTCTAAAATGACCACCACAAGATTCGTTTCTTTCTAATGCATCTTTTGCAAATAACTCACCCAGCTCAAGGAAATCTGCAACTCTAACTGCTTTAGCAAGCTCCTCATTGTATTCACCAACCTTACCAGTTACATTTACATTTTTATAGAAATCCTTTCTTAATTTTTTAATTTCATTAATTGCATCGACTAAATCATTTTGATTTCTTGACATACCACATTTGTTCCACATAATCTTTCCTAATTTTTTGTGATAATAATCAACTGAGTTCTTCCCTTTATTAGATATTAGCTTTAAAAGCAAGTCTTGAACTCCTTTTTCACTTTCTTCAAATTCTTTACCATCAGTACTGATTTTACCTGTACTAATATCATCAGATAAATAGTCTCCAATTGTGTAGGGAAGAACAAAATACCCATCTGCTAATCCCTGCATTAAAGCAGAAGCACCTAGCCTATTTGCTCCATGATCTGAAAAATTTGCTTCCCCTATTGCAAAACATCCAGGAATTGTAGTCATTAAGTTATAGTCCACCCAGACACCACCCATTGTGTAATGAACAGCTGGATAAATTTTCATTGGCATAACATATGGATCTTCATCTACTATTTTCTCATACATCTGGAAAAGGTTACCATATTTTTGTTTTATAATTTCTCTACCTAATTTTTTTACTGTCTCAATATTATTCTCATCTTGACCATTAATTAATGCCTTCTCCTTACCATATCTAATAATTGCGTGAGAGAAATCTAAGTATACAGCCTCTCCGGTTTTATTAACTCCAAAACCATTATCACACCTTTCCTTAGCAGCTCTTGAAGCAATATCCCTTGGAACAAGATTCCCAAATGCAGGGTATCGTCTTTCTAAATAATAATCTCTATCTTCTTCCTTTATATCAAGCGGTGATAGCTTACCTTCTTGTACTAGCTTAGCATCAGTTAAATCTTTTGGCACCCATATTCTTCCATCATTTCTTAATGATTCAGACATTAGAGTTAATTTTGACTGATAATCACCCGATACTGGAATACATGTTGGATGAATTTGAGTAAAACAAGGATTAGCAAAGTAAGCACCTTTTTTATGAATCTTCCATGATGCAGTTACATTACTCCCCATAGCGTTTGTAGATAGATAAAAAATATTTCCATATCCACCAGAAGCAATTACAACTGCATGAGCTGAGAATCTTTCCAGTTTACCTGTGACATGATTCCTTGCTATTATACCTCTTGCCTTGCCATCAACTTTAACAAGATCCATCATCTCATGTCTGCTGAACATCTCTATTTTACCACGAGCAATTTGCCTGTTCATTGCTGAATAAGCACCTAAAAGTAATTGTTGACCTGTTTGTCCTTTAGCATAGAATGTTCTTGAAACTTGAACTCCACCAAAAGAACGATTATCAAGAAGTCCTCCATAATCTCTTGCAAAGGGTACTCCTTGAGCAACACATTGATCAATTATATTACCGGATACTTCGGCTAGTCTATACACGTTTGCCTCCCTTGACCTATAATCTCCTCCTTTGATAGTATCATAAAAAAGTCTATAGTCTGAATCTCCATCGCCTTGATAGTTTTTAGAGGCATTTATACCTCCTTGAGCAGCAATTGAATGAGCTCTCCTGGGAGAATCCTGAAAACAAAAAGCTTTAACATTATAACCTAACTCAGCTAGGGTTGCAGAAGCAGATGCCCCAGCTAAACCTGTACCAACAACAATTACGTCAATATTTCTTTTATTTGATGGGCTAACTAGATTAATACTTCCTTTGTGAGATTCCCATTTTGAAGAAAGAGGGCCATTAGGAACTTTAGAATTTATAGTAGGTTTTGTTTTAATTTTTTTAATCTCATTATCTAATAGCTTAGTAATCTCAAATTCAGATTTTAATTTTTCAGGTGATAAGGGTTCTCTTTTTGCTTCGAAAGAGCTTATAATATTCTCAAGCTGAGATTTTATTGCTTTTATCTTTCTGTTTTTTAAACCAGCATCCTTATCAGTTGATTTTACTTTCTTTTTATCAAAGCACCAGTTTTTATTGTTAACCTTTAAACTGCAGAAAACCTTAGTTCTTTTATTATTGATATGATATATAAAAAATGGAGAGACATGGTCATCTTTACCATCTTTATACTTTATGTGCTTTTCTGTAAGATACAATCCCATAATACAAATATATAACTTTTAATTTAGTTGTACCCCATTTTGTGCCCCATTAGTTTAATGCATTAGATTGTGAAAAACTGCAATAAAAATGAAACCAAAAGGAATAAGAATTGAAAAAATAAATGTAAATGATTTAATAGGCTTATAATATTTAGAATCAACACCAATAGTTTTAAATGAAGAGCTAAAACCATGCAAAAGATGAAGAGCTAAAAAGATAAACGATACAGAATAAATTGAGGTTCTAATTGGACTCTCAAATTTGTGAATTAATTCTTCATAGTATCTATTTGGATCTTCCGGGAGGAACTCAATATATTTATAATTCATCTCTGGGACCCAAAAATCATAAAAATGGAGTATTAAGAATAAAAGTACTACACCTCCACTAAATATCATATTTCTGGAGATCCAGGGAGCATTATCTCCACCCGCATATCTTGAATAATTAGCACCTCTAGATTTTCTATTTATAATTTCTAAATAAAAACCCATTACAAAATGAAAAATGACACCAAATATCAAAATAGGTTGTAAAATAAATTGAACAAGGGGATTATTTCCCATAAAGTGGGATAAGAAATTAAATATTTCTTCACTAAAAACTGAAGTAATATTAATCAGAAAATGCTGAGTTAAAAAAACTACAAGAAAGATACCTGACAGGGCCATTAAAAGCTTCTTCCCAATAGAAGATTTAAATATAGAAATCAACGACATAATAATTTTTCAACTTGTAAAATTAAATCATAAAACTTGAAATAACTATTTTATTTTAAATTGATTTTCTATTGTGGTATTATCTGTTTTTATAGAGATAGAGTAAACACCTTTCTGTAAATAATGTTTTCCATTTTGAGATTTATCGTTTAAATCAATATCTGTATCATCTAATATTGTCAAATTATAATCAATAAAATTATATCCCTTATCAAGTGAAATTGATTTTGAAAATAAAATATCTTTATCATTGTTGATAATCTCAAAAGAAGCGTTATGACTTGATTTAGAGAAAATTGAAAACTTTAAACTTGGTGTATAATAATTTTTATCTGTACTCCTCTTTGTACCCCATCTTTCAGAAAACCTAACATCCTTAACATCAAAAATCTTAATATCTGCTTGCTGATTATCAATATTATGATTCTGAATTAAAGCTATGTCAGCTAAATATATTGATCTACCGTGTGTTCCAACTAATAGATGTTGCTTCTCTTCTTGTATAACTAAATCATGAACAGCTGCAGATGTAAGACCTTTATTAAATGGCTCCCAAGTTTTTCCTTGATCTAATGAAATATATACCCCATGATCATTTCCAACGTATAAAATATTTTCATTAACGTTATCTTCTATTACAACATTAATAGGCGAATCTGGTAGATTAGAACTAATAGATTCCCAAGTCTTACCATAATCCTTACTTTGGAAGAGATAAGGTGAGAAGTTGTCCCATCTATATCCATCAAGGGATAGATAAACAACTTTTTCATCATGATTTGAAGCATAAACATTACTTACCCAAAGTTCCTTTGGAAGATTCCCTGAGATATTCTTCCATGTTTTTCCACTATTTTTTGATACATACACAAGACCGTCATCACTTCCAGTATACAGTAGACCTTCTTTAACTGGTGATTCAGAAATTGTTGTAATTGTTCCATAAGGGACATTCCCCTTTTTACCACCACTAGTTAAATCTTCAGAAATAGTCTGCCAGTCATCTCCTTGATTAGAGGATTTATGTAAAAAGTTTGATCCAAGGTATAGAACATCCTGATTATGAGGTGATAAAAGAATTGGAGTTTGCCAATTAAATCTGAAGGGAGAATTACCAAGTTCATGAATTGGTTTAATAGATTTTCTCCTCCCAGTGTCTAAATCTAAACGAACGTAAAAACCAAACTGAGATCCTGTGAATACAATATTTGGGTTTCTATTATCAATTTGAACTTCCATTCCATCTCCCCCAAGAATGCCCTTCCATGGGTATTGACCTGTCATGTTCCATCTTTTATTCTCTAATGAATTATGTGGCCCCATCCAAACTCCATTATCTTGAAGTCCACCATAAACATTGTATGGTGTCTGATTATCTACATTAATAGCATAAAACTGCCCAACTTCAGTAGAATTATTTTTTATCCAGTTTTTTCCATCATCGTAAGTTATATTCACTCCTCCATCATTTCCATTTATTAAGTGTCCTGGTTTATCGGGATTTATCCAAAGGTCATGATGATCAGCATGAACATTTTCCTTCCCTATCCTGTAAAAAGTTTTTCCACCATCATCAGATGTCAAAATTGGAACACCATAAGTATATATCTTTTGACTATTACTTGGATCTACATGGATTTTTCCAAAATAATATCCATAAGTATTGTATACTCCATCTAAATAAGTATCATGTGTTTTGGTCCAAGTTTTTCCACCATTTTCACTTTTATAAACCTCTGCTCCAATTATTGGAGTATCAAATAATTCAGAGTTTGCATTTACTAAGTATCTATATAAATCATCAGGTTTGAGTTTTCCATCATTAATGTCTTTTTTAATTGCATCAGGTTTATACTTAGACGGAAACCTATTAGATCTTAAAAAGTCTTTAAGTTCATTAACACTTATATTATTAAAGTTTTCAAGTGTCATGCCTATGAAGGACTCTTTTGTTAAACCTTGATTTATTTTTTTTTCAGTGGATTTTCTAAAGTTCTGATTGTCAACAACTGCATAAGCTATGTCTTTATCAAAAATTGCTATTCCAATCCTTCCTATTCCAGCTCCTGTTGGAAAACCTGATTCATTATTAGATATCAAACTCCAATTATCTCCTCCATCAATACTTTTATATATTCCTGAGCTATGCCCATCCTCGTCGAAGTTCCAAGCCTTTCTATCCTTTTCCCAAGATGTTGCATACATTATATTAAAATCTCCTGGCGTTTCAGACATATCAATAATTCCACTAGCATCATTTATATATAATGTCCTATCCCAGTTTTTACCCCCATCTTTTGTTACATATACACCTCTATTTACATTCTTTGAATATAAGTGTCCCGTAACTCCAATTACTACATGATTAGAATTTTCAGGATTTATTAAAATTTTTCCAATATGATGACTATCATGCAAACCAACATTTTTCCAGTTTGAACCATCGGCATTTGTCTTTAAAATTCCTATACCAGAGTATGAAGATCTTGAAGAATTATTTTCTCCTGTTCCAACCCATAATATACCTTTATTCCAATCCATTGCAATTTCACCAATATTTTGAGTTGGCCAATCATCAGATATAGAATTAAATGATGTTCCATTATTATCTGTATACCAAACTCCTCCAGAGGCATATGCAACATAGAATTTTGTTGGATCTTGAGGGTTGACCTCTAGTGCAACAACTCTTCCACTCATTATTGTCGGACCTATATTTCTAAATTCAATGTTTTTGACCCTAGATGATTGTACTAAGACCTCTTTATTTTCATAAGCGCTAATGATACTTTCTGCATCCGTTGAATTTGGTTGAGAAAACACTACAATAGAGCTAATTAAACTTAGTGAAATTGATAAAATCTGTCTCATATTATTTAATTTTACCTTTAATTTAAAAACATTAAATTAAATAAGGGTAATTGATAAAGATAAAATGAAATATATTCCACTTAGTAATTCAGTATATAAAAGGAACAGAATTAATTTCATGAATGAAATGAAGGGGAACTGTTTGGCTGTCTTCAACTCTAATGACATATATCCAGTAAGTGCAGACTCTGAACTACCTTTTGAACAACATAGAGATATTTTTCATCTATCTGGTATTGATCAAGAAGAAACTATTTTATTACTATATCCTCCATCAAAAGATGATAAAACAAGAGAAATACTTTTTATAAGAAAATCTGACAATCATACTAAAGTCTGGGAAGGTGAGAAATTAAGTAAAAAACAAGCAAATGAACTATCTGGTATTGACAACATATATTATATAGAAGACTTTAAGGCTGTCCTTAGTTCAATTGCAACTAAAGTTGATACTTTTTATATAAATAAAAATGAGCATTATAGAGCAAACTCTCCTGTTGAGACAAGAGAAGATAGATTTATTTCATGGCTTCTAAAAAAATACCCTGCTCACAATGTTGCAAAAAGCAATCCTATACTTCAAAGACAGAGGTCAATAAAGCACCCTCATGAAATTGATCAAATAAAAAGAGCATGTGAAATAACAAGCAAGGGGTTTAATAGAGTCTTAAAATTTATTAAACCAGATGTTTGGGAATATGAAATTGAAGCAGAATTCATCCATGAATTTATTAATAATTCATCGAAAGGTTTTGCATATTCTCCAATCATTGCTAGCGGTAATGACAATAATGTACTTCACTATATAAAAAATAATAAGCAATGTAAAAGTGGGGAATTAATATTAATGGATGTTGGAGCAGAATATGGAAATTATTCCAGTGATATGACACGAACTGTTCCTGTTTCAGGAAAGTTTTCAAAAAGACAAAAGGAAATATACAATGCTGTTTTAAGAGTTAAGAATGAAGCAACTAAATTATTAACTGTTGGTAACAATTGGAAATTATTTCATGAGCAAGTAGGTGAAATTATGACATCCGAGCTGATAAAAATTAAATTATTAGATAAAGTTGATATAAAAAATGAAACAAAAAAGAATCCTGCATATAAAAAGTATTTTATGCATGGAACTTCTCATCATTTAGGTCTTGATACACATGATTATGGACTATTGGAAGATCCTTTTCAAGAAAATATGGTATTTACAGTTGAGCCTGGTATTTATATTCCTGATGAAGGGTTTGGAATAAGGCTTGAAGACGATGTAGTAATTCAAAGTAAGGGTGAGCCTATAAACCTAATGAAGGATATACCAATTGAGCCAGACCATATTGAAGAATTAATGAGTTAACTATCTTCTAGATTGTTTAGCAATTTCACTAAAACTTATATCTAAATATTTGAAGACCTTATCCTCGATGAGCGATTCAGAATAATTATCTAGCCAATCCTTATGAAAGGATAAGTCAAATTTGCTAGGATTATTTATAAAAAATTCAACTTCATACTTATCATCAATATTTCCAGGAAGAGATATATTCCTTGCATAATGAAAATTATCTACCAAATTAATATGTGGAATTAGATCAACATAAGTTTTGAGGTCAGTTCTCTGATTAGTTACAACAGCATTGATTTTAAGGTATGGAATAAAACCACCAGCAGGTGTCCCTTCTGGGATATTCTGGGTGTCCCAGTTTACCCTTGCCTCTATATGGATATCAGTAAGTTCTTCTGCAAGATTATAATTTTCAGGGTATACTATATCCTTGATTGCTCCCTCAAAAATAAATACGATTCCTGGGTTTACTCTTTCTTCACCTATTATTAATTCTTGAGAAATTAATGTGTTTGATATTGCTATGGATAAAATTGTAGTTAAAATATAGTTTTTCATAATTATTCAAATTCTTCTTTTTTTAAAATCTTTATGTCACTTATTAATTTATCCATTACATCATTATCCGTACCATCATAAAAACCTCTAATTCTTCTTTTAGAATCAACTAATACAAAATTTTCAGTATGAATCATATCATATTGAATAGGGCTTTCAATATCTTCTGCAACTAGATAAGACTTTCTAGCTAAATTATAAATCTGTTTTTTGTCTCCTGTAACCATATTCCATTTAGAGTCCATTACTCCTTTTTCTTGAGAATATTTTTTTAAGACAGAAACTGAATCAATTTCTGGTGTAACAGTATGAGATAAAAGCAAAACATTATCATCATTAATGAACTCATTTTGTAGTGTAATCATATTTTCTTTCATGATTGGACAAATACCTGGGCAAGTTGTGAAGAAAAAGTCTGCTACATATATTTTTCCATCGAAGGTTTCATTAGAAACCACTTCATTATTCTGATTTACTAATGAGAAGTCATCAATTTTGTGAAATCTTTTTATATGCTGAATGGTACTATCAACTAACTGAAACTTTACCATATTAGGTTGATATATAGGTAGTTTCTTTTCAGGTGTCAAGACATTATAGAACATGAAAATAGCTGCTAACGATATAGTTAGCATAACAGAGGCAAAAAGACCATACCTTTTTAACATATTTTTTTTATTTGGGGATAACAAAGATAATTCAAGGAATTAAAAAAATATTAAATTTGCAGTTCAAAAATTAAAATATGTTTTCACCAGAATTTTTTATCAAAGCAGGTCAATTGTTATTATCATTATCCATTTTGATTGCATTACATGAGCTTGGCCACTTTATTCCAGCAAGAATATTTGGATGTAGGGTTGAGAAATTCTATCTATTCTTCGATGTAAAATATTCTTTATTTAAAAAGAAAATTGGTGATACAGTATATGGAATTGGTTGGTTACCACTTGGTGGTTATGTAAAGATCTCAGGTATGATTGACGAAAGTTTTGATAAAGAGCAAATGCAAAAACCACCTCAACCATGGGAGTTTAGATCAAAGCCTGCATGGCAAAGGCTTATTATCATGCTTGGTGGGGTAACTGTTAATTTACTTCTTGGATTCTTTATCTATATGATGGTCCTATTTGTTTGGGGAAAAGAGACTCTTCCACAAGAAAACATACCTCTTGGTTTAGAGCCCTCTGCTTTTATTCAAGAAATAGGTTTTGACAAAGGTGATAAAATAATTGATGTAGATGGTGAAGAGTTAGAAAACGTTTTAGACATAAACAGGATATTACTTTTAAGACCAGTTGATAAAGTAAAAGTTGAAAAACTTGACGGGTCTATCTCTGAGATTAATATCCCAGAAAATATTGGTAATGATATATTCCAAAGTGGGCAGATGAGAAGTTTTGACCCCTTAATTAGTGCTACTGTAGATTCTGTTTACAATGACTCTCCTGCACTTTACGCAGGCATGCAGTCTGGAGATATAATTGTATCAGTAAACGAGCAAAGCATTTATGACTGGGGAGACTTTTTAAATTGGATAAATAATAACCCTGATGATATAATAGATGTTGAAGTTGAAAGAGGAGGCTCTATTTATAAATTAAATATTGATAGAAATGATGATGGTACAATTGGAGTTGCGTTGAGAACAGATCAAATTAAAACTACAAATAAAAAACTTGGTTTATCTGAAAGTATTGTTCAAGGGTTTAATTACGGATATTGGACCCTATATGAGTATGTTGCTGGATTTTCATTTGTTTTCACAAAAAAAGGAGCATCACAACTTGGTGGTTTTGGAACAATTGGTAATATCTTCCCTGCAAAGTGGGACTGGAAAGGTTTTTGGTTATCAACTGCTCTTATATCTATTATTCTAGCTTTTATGAATGTGTTGCCAATTCCTGCTTTAGACGGAGGGCATGTAATGTTTCTTTTATATGAAATGGTCTCAGGAAGAAAGCCTAGCGATAGGTTTATGGAAGTTTCTACCATGATTGGATTCTTTATTTTAATTGCCATTGTTCTTTACGCAAATGGAAATGATATAGTCAGGGCTTTTGCTAACTAAAAAAGGCTAGATTAAAAAACCTAGCCTTCTTCAGATTAAATTGATTTAGGATATTTTAGAAATTATATTTCAATCCTATAGAAATATTTCGACCCAGCTCATGTATTCCAGCCTCTTTTAATCTTGATAAGTGATCAAAGTATTCTGTGTCGAACACATTGTCTATACTCCAGAAAATATCTAAATCATTAACTAAGAAAGATGTTTTCCAGTTTCCAGAAAGATTTAAAAGTGAATACCCATCAGTCTCTTCTTCAAATTGAGAAATTCTACTTTGTTTTGCCTTGGCTACAAAGTCAATTTCAAGAGAATAATTTTCCGAAAAGTCTAAGTTAAAGACTTGCTTAAATGTTAATGGAGCAATGAAAGGTAAAGGATCTCCTTGAGCTGTTTTTCCGTTAATATACTCAAGAGATGTATTAGAGGATAACCATTCTATTCCAGTCTTTTTTGAATATATTATCTCTGAACCCCATAAAGTTGCATTTTGCTGTAAAAAGTTGTACACTTTATATCCATCTATAGCCTCACTAGAGGGAGCAATATATATATAATTAGATATATCATTATAAAAAACGTCGAAAGCTAAAGATGAATCTTTATTCATTATGTCTAGTGATAATTCACTTTGAAAACTTGTCTCGGCCTCAAGACTAGCATTACCTTTTTCATATCTAAAGGTCCCCTCATGAATTCCATCTGCGTACAATTCAATGAGGTTTGGTGCTCTATATCCAGAACCAAGGTTTAATCTTAATGATGAATTTCCAATGTCTCTCTTCAATCCAATTGAACCATTAAAATTTGAAAAATCAGCAGAACCCCTTTCAGATGTAATTGATCTTGAGTCATATCTTACACCAATTAAAGCAGAACCATTTTCCATAGAGACTTGGCCTAATCCATAAACTCCAAAGTCATTCATATCTGCATCTGGAATTAATTTTTCAAGACCAAAGTTTTTATTCTCTTGTGAAAGTATGTTAGTACCTAATATCATGTTAAAGTTTTCAGTCTGTGGCATAGTTAAATTAACATCAATTGTATTAGTTGTTAATTCCATATCAAGTTCTGCTAGATTTCCTCCAAGACCTGAGAACTCTTTTCTTTCATTAAATTGTCTCCCTAGAGTTGCTTCAAGTTCATGATTATTTCCAAGATCAATATTATTCTTCCAAGTTAACATTGTATGAGATAACTCTTGATAACTCCCTTGTTGACCTTGCTCAATATCTGGATCTGGAATTCCTAGCTCTGAGATATTTGTTGATAGTCTAAGATCAGATGAAAAATTTTCAGTTTGATACTTTAATCCTGCTTGAATATCATTTTCTGTTAACCATGTATTTTCAACCTCACCACCTGGAGTTGAAAAATTTTGATTATCAGTCATATTACCTCTTAAGACATATGAGAAATTGTTAGAACTTCCCTTTACCCCTATGTTATTTGTGATACCACTGTAGTTAGAATTGTAAATCCCCATATAGTCTACTGAGAAGTCACTAGAATATCTTTCTGGCTCTATATAAAGCACACCACCCATAGCATCACTTCCGTAGAGTACATAAGCTGGACCTTTAATTAACTCAATAGAGCTAATTCCAGAAGTTGATACACCTACTCCATGCTCATCTCCCCATTGATGATTCTCTAACCTTATACCTTGAGAATAAATTATCACTCTACTTGCACTTAACCCTCTAATAGATGGTTTTGCAATTCCTGGCCCTGTTGTAATTAAACTAATTCCTGGAAGTTTAGATATAGATTTACTTATATATGATTTTAGAATTGGATTAATACTGTTTAAGTTGATTTTATTTACTTTAATTACAGACTTTCCACGATCTTGGTTAAAAGGCAATGATAAAATAATTTCATCTAACTCTACTATATCAGGATCCGTTTGCGAGAATGAAATATGTGAGATAAGAAATATTGAAGCTAATAAGGTGTTAAATAATCTATTATACATTTTATTAGCTCCAATTTTTTCTAAAGTTATATTTTGATTCAATTTTAAAAATTATATTTTAATCCGACTGAAATATTCCTTCCCATCTCATGTATTCCAGCTGTCTTCAATCTTGATAAATGATCCATATATTCTTTATCAAAGACATTATCTATAGACCAAAAAATATTTAAATCATTATCTAAGAAAGATGTTTTCCAATTTCCAGAAAGATTTAGAAGTGAATACCCATCAGTCTCTTCTTCAAACTGAGAAATTCTACTTTGTTTTGCCTTAGCTAAAAAGTCAATTTCAAAAGAATAGTTACTCGAAATGTTTGCAGTTAAAACTTGATTAAAAGTTAATGGGGCAATAAATGGAAGTGCATCCCCATCCGCAGTTTCTCCATTAATATACTCAAGAGATGTATGAGATGTTAGCCAGTCAATTCCTGTTTGTTTTGAATAATGAATTTCTCCACCCCATAGGGTTGCATTTTGTTGCATATAATTATAGACTTTGTAACCATCCATATTTAAGCTAGATGGACTAACATATATATAGTCATTTATATCATTGTAAAACAAGTCAAAGCTTAGATTTGAGTCATCATTATTTATCTCAAGAGTCATATCCGTTTGAAAACTTGTCTCGGCCTCAAGACTAGCATTACCTTTTTCATATCTAAAAGTTCCATGATGAACTCCATCAGCAAATAGCTCGATTAAACTAGGTGCTCTATAACCTGAACCAAGATTAATTCTTAATGAAGAGTTGTCAAAGTTTCTTTTTATACCAACTGAACCATTAAAGTTAGAGAAGTCAGCAGAACCCATTTCAGAAGTTATTGATCTGCTATCATATCTAATTCCAATTAATGCTGCACCATTTTCCATTGTGATTTGTCCTAACCCATATAATCCAAAGTCATTCATTTCAGCATCAGGGATTAATTCTTCATGACCAAAGTTTTTATTCTCTTGTGAAAGAATATTTGAACCAATAATTAAATTAAAATTATCCGATTGTGGCATAGTTAAACTCATATCTAGAGTATTAGTTATTAGCTCCATGTCAAGCTCAGCATCGCTTTCTCCATGGCCATGGTCGTCGTGATCATCATGACCTTCTTCTTCGTGGTCGTCGTGATCATCATGACCTTCTTCTTCGTGACCACCGAACTCTTTTCTGTCATTAACCTGTCTACCTAATGTAACCTCAAGGTTATGGTCATTTCCAAGATCAAGATTATTCTTCCAAGTTAACATTGTATGAGATAACTCTTGATAATGATCTTCATGATCTTCGTGATCGTCATGACCTTCATGGTCGTCATGACCTTCGTGATCATCATGGTCGTCGTGATCATCATGACCTTCTTCCATATGTGGAATTCCTAATTCCGAAAAGTTCATAGATAATCTTAAATCTGAAGAAAAATTTTCAGTTTGATACTTTAAACCTGCTTGGATATCATTTTCTTTAAACCAAGTATTCTCAACTTCACCATCTGGAGTTGAAAAATTTTGATTGTCAGTCATATTACCTCTTAGTAAATAAGAAAAATTTCCTGAGCTTCCTTTCAATCCAAGATTGTTTGTAATACCACTATAATTTGAATTATAAATTCCCATATAATCTAGTGAAAAATCACTTGAATATCTTTCAGGTTCTATATAAAGGACCCCACCCATGGCATCACTACCGTAAGTTACATATGATGGTCCTTTGATTAATTCAATTGAATTGATTCCAGAAGTTGAAACACCCAGTCCATGCTCATCTCCCCATTGTTGATTCTCTAATCTAACTCCTTGAGAGTATACAATTACTCTATTTGAGCTAAGCCCTCTTATTGATGGTTTAGATATTCCCGGACCTGTTGAAATTATGCTAATACCCGGAAGTTTAGATAATGATTTGCTAATATATGATCTGAGAATTGGGTTAATATTGTTTAAATTAATTTTTTCTACTTTAATAACAGACTTTCCTTTGTCTTGATCAAATGGCAGAGATAAAATAACTTCATCTAAGTCTACTGTATCAGCATTCGTTTGTGAAAAAGAAGTCTGAGAGATTAGTAACATTGAAGCTAATAAACTGTAAATATATTTTTTATTCATTTTATGTTTTTTTAATTATATGTTCATGTTTTTAGGCTAACATGTGAGCTTAAATTACCTCCTCACTAATGTAAGGAGGCAATATTTTGATTGTTATGACTTAACTACATAAGCGATATGGTCATGATCATCATGATCGTCATGATCATGGTCATGGTCATCGTCTTTACCACAAGAAACAACTGCAATTGTAGCGAATGTAAACATCAATAGGTATAAAAATTTTTTCATAATTTTTTAAGTTTTTAATATGTTAATATGAAGTATTAGATTAAACGAAATCTAACAGTAAATTAAATAGAAATTATGCCAGATTTGGCGGCCCTCTATTTGGCAGTATACTATAATCAGTACTTAGTAATAATTCATTGTACTGATTAAAAGTAGTTTTAAAATTGTGAGAAATATATGATTCGTATGAGTCATTCAAGAAAAGGTCTAAGTCGTCTTCTTGATTTGAAAACAAGGATATTTGACAATGTGTTTCAGATTCATGAATACTTATGTTTTCTTCAATTGAAATATCGTGGGAATCATTTAAGGCATGAAAAGCTTCAACTACTGTAGGAGACAGTAGAGAAATTAGTAGAATATAACTAAAAAAATTTCTCACTTTATATCTCAAATATAACAATAAGATTAAACTTAAATGTAAAAAAAAATTTATATTTGCCGACTATTCCTCCTTAGCTCAGTTGGTTAGAGCATCTGACTGTTAATCAGAGGGTCCTTGGTTCGAGTCCAAGAGGGGGAGCGAGCTAACCGCTACATTACACAAAT
>Ga0207993_1000342_pt1 | contig 18578 bp, 18 predicted proteins | sample ETN01SmetaG_2_FD_185791 | JGI IMG/M metagenome (GOLD analysis project Ga0207993, IMG submission 185791) | Marine microbial and viral communities from oxygen minimum zone, Eastern Pacific Ocean - ETNP2014F12-01SV265 (SPAdes) (version 2) | ecosystem: Environmental > Aquatic > Marine > Oceanic ...
TATTATTTTTTACTTCCTCAATTTGTGAAATTTCTGGTTCAAAATTATTTTCTGAACTTGTATCTATTAATACTGGTGTTGCATCTGAAAGCGTAACGAATTCAGGAAAAGAAACCCAGTAGGGCTTAAAAATAATAACTTCATCACCTTTTTGAAAAAGCGATTGGCAAGCTAAATACAAACTTTGTTTTTCTCCGTTTGAAACCAAAACCTGATCAGGAGAAATAACCAATTCATTTTCTCTTTTAACTTTTTCGCAAACTGCGCTTCGTAGTTCAATCATTCCAGAACCAGGGGTATATTTTGTTAGGCCAGCATCCATGGCATCTTTAGCAGCGTTAATTATATTTTCTGGAGTATTGAAATCAGGTTGCCCTGCGCTGAAATTTACAACGTTATGCCCTTGATGTTTAAGCTCAGCGGCCCTGGAGGTCATTTCAAGAGTAAATGACGGTTTAACCTTATCGACTCTCTCAGCAAACTTCATTAAGTAATTGAGTGTTGTTTTTGGTGATATTCATGCGAATTATAATTTATAGGTTCTTCTGACTTCTTTTTTGATTTAGAAAAATTATTTTTTTCTGATTTGATCGGTTTTCTTGAAAAGGATTTTTTTCTTCTGGTTTTTCTTTTTTTTGATATTTTTGGTTTTGATACTCTATTTATATCAATTTCAATAAGGCTCGATGAAAAATTATTTTCCTCGATTAATGGCTTCGATTTAAGTGATTCTTGATTTAATTCTTCAAAAGAATTTTCATTTTCTATGTCTTTCTCAAAAACTTCACTATTGAAGAGAGTGCCAAACCCTCTTGTGATGCCGTTACCCACTCCAATGTAATTGGGAAGGTTTACATTTGTGAAAAACTTACCCTCAAATAAGCCCCAGTTTTTTTGTTCAGTCTTGATAGGGTCAAGTGATTGAAGGGTTATCTTTGTAAAAATATTGCTTGTCAAATCAAATCCGAGTTCTTTTGAAATAAATACTATATTTTCACCTATTAGAGTATTTAAAAAATCAAGTTTTCCAGATTCATCCTTAGAAAAATATTGTTTTCTTGTATTTTGGTTTAGCGCAACCCACCCTGAAATAAAGTTGTATTCAATCAAAGATGAAGAAAGCCTAAATAACTGTGTACCAATTTCATCAGCACAGTTTTCAACATTAAAAGTTATATCTCCAAAGTTTAATTCACTTAAGGAATCTTTTATTTTTAATAGTGGGTCGACTCCCTCTTTAACTCCTAAAATTATGATCTCACCATTTAGAATTTTGACCTGTATTCTAGGATATAAATATTTTTTTCTATACGAACCATTAAGCATTGGAACAATTTCAGATTTAGGAAATTGTTTCATCAATACGCCTTTAATTTGATATGGCGTTTTAAGTACTGGTCTATCAGTTTTTATTTTCAAAGAAACGGATTGATGGTTTACTAATTTATCAGTCATACGTCAAGTGCAGTTTTACTGGCTCATTGTCTCCATGAATTCGTCATTGGTTTTAGTTCTTCTCATCCTATCTTGAATAAATTCCATTGCTTCAATAACGTTCATGTCATTGAGCAGTTTCCTTAAAATCCACATTCTAGCTAAAACTTTCTTATCAAGCAGCAACTCCTCTTTTCTTGTTCCAGATCTAATTAAATCAAAAGCTGGGTAAATTCGTCTATCGCTTAGCTTTCTATCCATAACAAGCTCCATATTACCGGTTCCTTTGAACTCTTCAAAAATTACTTCATCCATTCTGCTTCCTGTGTCTATTAAAGCGGTTGCAAGAATAGTAAGGCTTCCGCTCTCTTCAGTATTTCTAGCCGCACCAAAAAATTGTTTGGGTTTTTTCAATGCATTGGAATCGACTCCACCTGAAAGTATTTTACCACTGTGAGGAATAACAGCATTATGGGCGCGACCGAGACGGGTGATACTGTCAAGCAGGATTACAACATCTTCGCCAAACTCTACCATGCGTCTAGCCTTTTGGATTACCATGTCAGCAACAGCAACATGTCTTTCCGGCGCCTCATCAAAGGTTGAGCTAATTACTTCAGCCTCAACATTTCTTTTCATATCTGTTACTTCCTCAGGTCTTTCATCAATCAATAAAATTATCATTTTTATTTCTGGATGATTCTGAGTTATCGCATTGGCAACCTTTTGCATTAACACTGTTTTTCCAGTTTTTGGCTGCGCTACCAAAAGACCTCGCTGGCCTTTACCAACAGGAGATATCATATCCATCACGCGAGTTGATAAATCTTTCGGATTTACTTCTAAATTTAATTTCTCCTCAGGATAAAGCGGTGTCAGATTATCAAAGAGAATAGCTTTTCTAAGCTCGGAGGGATCTTTGCCATTAACCTCTTCAACCTTAAGAAGAGCATAAAATCTTTCTTTTGATTTTGGAGGTCTTATCTGACCTGAAACCTCATGACCCGTTCTTAAGCCAAACCTCTTGATTTGTGATGGGCTAACGTAAATATCATCTGGGCCGGGAAGGTAGTTAAAGTTAGGACTTCTCAAGAAGCCATAACCCTCGTTCAAAACCTCTAAAACACCCCGAGCAGTTACTCCGCCTTCTTTTTCAATCTGAGCTTCAAGTATCTTTACGATAAGCTCTTGCCTATTCATTCCGGAATAGCTTTCTATCTCAAGCTTAGTAGCAAGTTCGGTAAGTTCTTTAATTCTTAACTTTTGTAATTCACTAACATTCATAAAAAAGCAACCTTAATTAAATATATTGAAGTTAAACTAAGAAAATTTTTTAGAGGAGTACGCCCAGTGCAAGACCGGGACTTTATAAACACATATATTAATAACTAGTCAATATTACAAAATTTTACATTAAAATGCCAAATTTATCAAATATTGGCTTTGCCATATAATGACTACCCATAATAAGCCCGGTTTTGTTTGTTTTCTTTACTCGATTGATGAGTTCACTTAGAGCAACTTCAAGTGTGTCAATCTTATTAAGCTCTGCTGGATTGACATTTTTTTTGAAGGCTGAATACAGCTCATTGGCTGACATCAACTCAAGATTTTTAGATCCCGAAATGATTAATGAAGAATTATTTTTGGAGATTTCATTTGCAATCAAATCAATTTCTTTATCTCCTTTAAATGAGATCAATATATGAGGTTTTTGGTTTTGTGTAACAATAGCAGCGGATATTGCAGCTTTAACGCCATCAATATTATGTGCAACATCATAGTAAATTGGTAGTTTGTTAGAAAGCTTTTGCATTCTACCGAGCCATACGGTTTGAGACAAACCTTTTTGTATGGTTTCATTTTCAATCTTTTTATCAAATTGGCGTACAATCTGTATAGCAGTTGCGGCGTTTTCAGATTGATGCCTTCCAAAAAGTGGTGTAAGAAAAACCTCTGACATAAATGAAAATTCGGTCCCTGATTGGCTATACTTTAGATTTTTTGTTTTTCCTGTTTCAATTATTTCAGCGTTCATTTTTTTTGCAGCACTAATGATGCTTTTTTTTGCATCGATTTTTTGCTTAGCCATAACTACAGGTACGCCTTTTTTTATAATACCTGCCTTTTCTTTGGCAATTTCACTCAACGTGCTACCTAAAATGTGTTGGTGATCTAATGATATGGGTGTAATTGCTGTAACTAAAGGATCAACTACATTTGTTGAATCCAACCTTCCTCCAAGCCCAACCTCAATGATTGCAATATCAACTTTTTGTTTTACAAAATATTCAAAAGCCATCACTGTTGTGGTTTCAAAAAAAGTTGAGCTAATTCTTTGTATATGCTTTTTGTTTTTTTCAATGAAATTCGCTATAAATTCATCGGGTATGTGAACACCATTTACACTAATTCTCTCATTGAATTTTATTAAGTGGGGCGAGGTGTATAAACCAACTTTATATCCTGCAGTTTCTAATATTGATGCTACCATTGAAGAGGTTGACCCTTTGCCGTTTGTACCAGCAATGTGAATTACTCTTAGTCTCTTATGCGGGTTATGACAAACAGATAGGAGCTCAAAAGTATGCTTAAGCCCTACCTTAATTCCAAGCCTTCTAAGGCTATAAAGATATTTTAATTTTTCTTCTATGATCTTTAAGGGTTATATGAAAAGGTGTCTTTCAATTTTTGAAAGCGATTAATTCTCAGCTAAGTATTGCTCTCGGGAATATCGAAATTTAACTATAGCTTTATAAATACTATTAGCTATTACCTGTCTGTATTTTGAATTTCTTAAGTTTTTTTCTTCGTTTCTGTTTGAAAGAAACCCCGCCTCGATTAAAACGTTTGGCATACTAGCTCCGATCAAGACATGAAAGCCAGCTTGCTTAACTCCTCTGTTTTTTGATTTTACAGATTTTGCCATCTCGGTTTGAATCATAGCAGCAAGCTCTTCGCTTTCTTTCAAGAAAACGCTTTGAGCCATTGTTGCCATTATAAGATTTTCGCCTGATAAATCCTGATAACGATTATATGTTCTATCCTCAAGCTTAATTACCTCATTTTCTCTAGATGCAACTTCAATAGCATCTTCATTCTTTCCGGGACGTAATAAGTATGTTTCAAATCCATGTGCAGATTTATTTGGATTAGAATTGACATGAAAACTTATAAAAATTTTTCCGTTCGATTCATTTGCCATTTTTGTTCTTTTCCAAAGTGGAACGAATGTATCTTCTTCTCTGGTGTAGACAACCTTTAGCTTGGTGTTTTTCTCAAGTAAAAGCCCTACCCTTTTAACAATGTCTAGAACAATGTCTTTTTCCTTAGTTCCTCTGGGTCCTATTGCTCCTGGATCTTTTCCTCCATGACCGGCATCAAGAACAACAGTATCAAGCTTCCATCTGTCTTTTACTTCTTTTATTCGAGCAATGCTATTATCCATCGGGGTTCGAAGAGAAACAACAATTTCGCTTGGGTCCTTTCCTTGGTAAAGTTCATGACTGTCAACTTTTGATTTAATCTGAAACGCTATTTGGGCTGTATTTTCAAGTTGGTCTGCGGTCACACTTCTAACAACACCACGAATGTCGCTCCTTCTTATTTCAGTAGTGTCAACCAATGCATCAGCTATGGTTATGTAAAACCATCCATTTTCATGGAAAAACGAGCTTATATTACCTTCAGGAAAATTAGAACGGGTTTTAATCCTCAATATAGTACCATTGGCTTTTTCATTAATATCTACGCCCGTTATATTGAATTCTTTTATATCAATATCAAGGACCATTCTCTTTGGATCGTATCCTATGCCAGGCATCGTGGTTTCTTTTATTAAATTGAAAAGAGCTTCCGCCTGAACATAGATATCTCCATTGTTCCAAACAGCGAAACTTGGCATTTGATAAACAAGTTCATCAACTAAAACAAAGCTGCTATTTCCAGAGATTTTCAATCGATTATTACCAATATAAATAACCATTTTGTTTCTATCGCTGTTTACATAGGGTTGTCTCGATGATAAGACTCTAGAGACATCTTTAGCAGAAACGTAGACACCTCTAAGATTGTCTAAAGTTTTAATTTCATCTGTTGAGTTATCAACTCGGTTAATGACGCGCACTGTAGATCCAGAAAGAGCTTCAAGAAATAGACTGGCTGAAAGAATCAGCATAGGTATTTTATATAGAATACGCATTAAAAAATAATAATTGTAGCACCTTAATCTAATACATGACATACTTAAATAAGTAACGTCTAAATAATAAAAAACGCTCTATACTAGAGGTTAATATAGAGCGTTTTTATATGATTTTTGGTTATAACTAGTTTTTGTTATACCAAAATACAATGATCATTAAAGCAAGTAAGCCAGCAAAACCAGCGTCGCCAAATTTACCCATCAATTCGCCAATAGCGGCCACGACACCAAAATAATCATCAAAAAGAATACCGACAACAATGCCAAGCATAACTAGGCCCCTTAATAGAGCAGATACGTCTTCAACAAAAGCTGTTACGGTTTCAAAGGCCTTTTTCATTTCTTGTCTCCTAATATTATTTAAGCAGAAAGGGGCTCTTATTAAGAGCCCCTTCAATTTCTACTGGTTAAGAGGCGAAAGAAACAAAGATTAGTAAGGCCAATAGACCTGAGAATCCACCATCGAGAAAGGACTCAACTAAATCTACAATTCCTCCAATTGGGTCAAACCCAGTTGAATAAATGATGTTCACAAATACAAACATCACTATAAGTGCTTTAACTAAGCCAACTACTGAAGTGGCAATCCCTGATACGGTTGAAGTAAAATCAGCCATTTGATTCCTCCTTGGTTTGGTTTAATTGAACATTAAAAAAGGGGGCAGGTATCCCTGCCCCCTTTTTGTCCAATTCTTTCGCGTTTGAGTATGTGGTTATATCTTCCACTGCATTTTCATGTTAGATGAATTTAAACATAAAACTATATTAATCAATAATGTTTACGCTTCCTTTATTTTTTCATTTTCTCTTATTAAATATCATTTTGTATTATAAAATCAGTGTTGAGATTTATATTTAAAATTAAGAATTAAGAATTTAAAAATGAAAATTACACGCATCCTTGCTAGAGAACTATTAGACTCTAGGGGAAATCCAACACTGGAAGCTGAATTAACCCTTGATGATCAGTTTACGGCGAGAGCTATTGTACCATCTGGGGCCTCAACAGGAGAGCACGAAGCTGTTGAACTTAGAGATAATGACAAAAATAGATATCTTGGGAAAGGTGTATTGGATGCTGTCAACAATGTAAACACTGTAATTTCAAATCATTTAATCAATCGTGAAATTGATTCTCAAAAATCGCTTGATGATATTTTAATTGAGCTTGATGGAACCTCAAACAAGAGCAGGCTAGGCGCTAATTCCACACTTGGAGTTTCTATGGCATTTTCGAGAGCTTATGCATTGTGTAAGCAGATTCCATTGTACGAATCCTTTAGCCCTAATTTTAAATGTATTTTGCCGGCCCCAATGATAAATATTATTAATGGTGGTAGCCATGCAAATAATAATGTTGATTTTCAAGAATTTATGATTTTTCCAATTGGTGCTGAATCTTTTTCAAAAGCAGTGCAAATAGGAGCTGAAGTATTTCATGAATTAAAGTCATTATTAAACTCCAAAGGACATTCCACCGCTGTTGGGGATGAGGGTGGTTTTGCTCCAAATCTGAGATCCAATGATGAGGCTATAGAAATAATACTTCAGGCTATAACCAATGCTTCCTATCAACCAGGAAATGAAGTTCTTTTATGTCTCGATGTCGCAGCAAGCGAATTTTATCATGAAGGAAAATATAGCTTAGAATCAGAAAGCAAAGAATTATCAACTGAAAAGATGATTGGTTTATTAAAAAGCTTAGTTGATCAATATCCAATAGTTTCAATTGAAGATGGATTGGATCAAAATGACTGGGAAGGGTGGACTGAATTAACTAGCCAAATTGGATCATCATGTCAAATAGTTGGCGATGATCTCACTGTTACAAACAAAATTCACCTTGAAAGATCAATTCAAGAAAAGTCAATGAATGCGATATTGATTAAGTTGAATCAAATAGGAACTGTCTCTGAAACTATTGAGGCTATCGATCTAGCAAAACAACATAGTTTTGGAACTATTGTTTCACATAGATCTGGTGAAACAGAAGATACAATCATCTCTGATTTCTCCGTTTCTATGGGCTCTGGACAGATTAAAACAGGATCATTATCAAGAACGGATAGGGTAGCAAAGTACAATCAGCTTTTAAGAATTGAGGAAGAGCTTGGTTCTAAATCTATTTATGCTTCAATTGATATGTTGGGGTTTAAGTGAAAAACTATTCAAGGAAAAAACCTAAAGTAAAAGCGGCATCAAATATTCAAAAAAAAATAATTCGAGCTGTATTGCTATTTGGTTTTTTAGCTCTTTTAATTACTTTCTTTTTCGGAGACCATGGACTTTATCACCTCTATACATTAAGAGCCGAAAGAAATAAAGTTCAAAAAGAAATTGATTATTTAAGAAACCAAAAAATTACCCTTGAAGATGAAAAAACACGCTTAAAAACAGACTATAAATACATTGAAGAAATGGCTCGAGAGAAGTATAGGATGGCCAAAAAAGGTGAAAAAGTTTTTAAGGTGATTGAAGAAAAAGAAGAGAATTAATCTTTTTTTACGTCCCTTCCAAGTCTCTTGCTATAGGTATACAGCTGGTCCTTTTCATCTTCAGACAAAGCATCAAATCCGTCTTCGCTTACCTTATCAAGTAGCCTATCAACTTTTTTTTGTAAGCTAATAATGCCTGCTTTTTTCTTTTGCGATTTTCTCTCTCTTGACTCAGCAATTTTATAATTAATTAACAAAGCGGTTCTGTATTTAATCTTGGGTAATTTCAAGAATAGGAATCCAATTACCATTCCTGAGAGATGTGTCAAATGACTTATGTTTGAACTTGAACTATCAATTGATGATATAAAGGCTATTGCTGCTAAAAAGGTGACAAAATATTTTATCTTTACTGGAAACAAAAAATATATTAGCACCTTGCGGTTTGGAAACATTAAACCATAAGCTAAAAGTATTCCATAAATAGCGCCGCTTGCCCCAATCAAGATGCTGAAGGTATTGCCATAATTGAAAAACAGCCAAACTAGGCCAGACCCAACTCCAGTTACCAAATAATATCGAAGGAATTTTTTACTTCCCCATATTGACTCCATCTCTGTTCCAAACATCCACAATACAAACATATTCATGAAGATGTGAAAAAAATCGCCATGTATGAACATATAGGTTAATGGTTGCCAAAGTTTTGGAGATGATGACAAGCCCAGATTTAGTAAATCAAATTGATCTACCATGAAATATCTCAAAAGAAATAAAGCGGCATTTATTGAAATGAGGGCCTTAATTATGCTTGTGAATCTTTGAGAATTAAAAGAGTAGTCTCCTTGTTCAGATTGAAACTGATATCTCATGACCTAATACCCAATTTGACCCTTAATCAATTAGAGGGTTTCCTTAATAAACTGTAAGGATTTAAGGTTTTTCAAACCATCAAAGTGTATACGCAAAGAGGAATTAAGATAATTTGAAACTGTTCTTCGATCTTCCGATGTAAGCCCTAAGTCTGCTTGAAGGTAAGGTTCATTGTTTTCAAAAGAATCAAAAATAGCTTTGGAGTTTCGTGACTTATAAGGATTAGGCAGAGGAGTATTATTAATATCTGTCTGTGAAAAATCTGGTCTAAATCCTAACCTGCTTAAAACCTGATATTGAAAAAACCAAAAGACGATGTTATTGTTTTTTGAATTATTTTCGAGAGCTTGTAATGCCTTAAAAAGCTCATCAAACAATTCAATATTAGGATCATTTTCAGTTAAACATTTATCAGTTAATTCTAATAATGCCATGGCGTAAGATATCTTTTTAAAGTCTTGAGGAATTTGTTTCCAGGTAGTATCATAGCTTGATTTCGATACGGTTTGTAAACTCTTTGAGGGTTTAAAGTAGTAAACTAATTCTAAACAATTTGCTGGTTGAAAATGAGCGCTTTTTGAAGATTTTTTTCTACGAGCACCATGGACAATAAAGCTCAGCTTTCCTTTATTTCTTACAAAACACCTAGCGATAATACTGGTTTCACCATAAGGAAATCTCTTTAAAACAATGGCTGTAGAATGACTAATCATAGAGTTGATTAATAAGCTTTTGCAAAAATCACCTCGTGCTTAGCTGGCCTACCGGAATATATACAAACTAGATCTTTAGGATTTTCATCAAAAGGTATAACCCTTATTGTTGCTTTTGTTTCATCTTTGATTGCTTTTTCAGTTTTTTCACTGCCATCCCATCCGCAACGAACGAATCCACCATTATTTTTTATTATATTTTTGAACTCATCATAATCTTTTGCTGTGTGAGTATTTAGCGATCTAAACTCTAAGGCTTGATTAAATAATGCAGACTGTATTTCATCAAGTAATTCAGGAACTCGCTTAACAATGTTGCTCTTATCAATTTCAACTTTTTGATCGCTGTCTCTTCTTGCAATCGTGAGCTTGCCGTTTTGAATGTCCCGTAAACCTATTTCAAGACGCAGAGGCACCCCTTTCATCTCCCACTCGTTAAACTTAAAACCTGGGCTTTCTTTTCTCCAGTCTTCATGAATCCTAATTTGTTCTTTTTTTAATTCATCTAAAATAGGAGTAACAAATTTTTTAATTGTTTCTTTATCGTCATCCGATTTGAAGATTGGGACTAACACAAGTTGATAGGGAGCAATTTTAGGTGGGAGTCGCAGTCCTTTTTCATCTCCATGTGTCATTATTACTCCGCCAACAAGCCTTGTGCTTACTCCCCAGCTTGTGGCGTAGACATACTCTTCTTTATTATCCTTTGATTGAAACGTAACTCCAAAGGCTTTTGCAAAGTTTTGTCCTAGATTGTGGGAGGTTCCTGCCTGAAGAGCTCGCTTATCTTTCATCATGGCTTCGATGCAGTAGGTAAAATCAGCACCAGCAAATTTCTCTGATTCAGACTTCAGGCCTGTATGTACGGGCATGGCTAGATATTCTTCTGCGAGTTTACGGTACAGCTCAAGAATTAGGAGGGTTTCTTTTTCAGCCTCAACTGCAGATTCGTGTGCAGTGTGGCCTTCCTGCCATAAAAATTCAGTTGTTCGCAAAAAGAGCCTGGTTCTCATTTCCCAGCGAACCACGTTAGCCCATTGGTTGATCAACAAAGGGAGGTCTCGATATGATTGTATCCATTTTTTATACATTGACCAAATCACAGTCTCGGATGTTGGTCGTACGATCACCTCTTCATCGAGTTTAGATTCAGGGTCGACTACGATTCCTTTGTTTTCATCAGATTTTAAACGAGTATGCGTTACAACGGCACACTCTTTTGCAAAACCTTCAATATGATCTGCTTCTTTTGCCAAAAATGATTTGGGTATAAATAATGGGAAATAAGCGTTGACGTGTCCAGTCTCTTTAATCATTAAGTCAAATGAGTCTTTGATTAACTCCCACAAAGCGAAGCCATATGGCTTTATAACCATGGTTCCTTTTACAGGGCCGTAATCGGCTAAGCCAGCTTTTACAACGACATCGGTATACCAAGCCGAGTAGTCTTTGCTTTGAGATGTAATTTTTTTAGACATGATTTATGTTACAATTTAGAAAGAAATTACGGCTTATTTAAGACGTTCCAATTGAATTTGTAATTTGACTTAATGAATTTTATACTTTATTATGTTAAACTAAAGATGTTTAGTTAAAGAAAGGGTTGTATGAACAACAGGCTCGTAATATCATTTTTATTTCTGTTTTTTATAAGCTGTGAAAGTCAAAAAGCAGATATGATCATTCACAATGGAATGATTTATACCATGAATGATTTAAACCCTACTGCTGAGGCTGTTGCTGTAAGTAGTGGAAAAATAATAGCATTGGGAAAGTACACGGATTTGGACCCGCTCATTACCCCAAGAACTAAAATTATAAATTTGCGTGGTGCTACAATGACACCAGGCATCATTGAGGGGCATGGTCATTTTTATGGATTAGGTCTTGCCAAGATGCAATTAGATCTATCTAAAACTGAGAGCTATCAGGATTTAATTGATATGGTTTCTGATGCTGTAGAAAATTCTAAACCAGGAGAATGGATATTGGGTAGAGGCTGGCATCAGAGTAAATGGAATGATGATAAAAATGATTTTGTTAAAGGCTTTCAAACTCATGAGCGCCTGTCTGAGATTTCACCAAATAACCCTATTTGGCTAAAGCATGCAAGTGGGCATTCAGGATTTGCAAACCAAAAGGCTATGGACATCGCTGGTGTTAATAAAGAGACTGAATTTGGTTTTGGCGGAGAAATCATTAAAGACCTATCAAGAAAACCAACGGGGGTGTTTAATGAGAGAGCTCAAGGATTGATAAGCGAAAAGGTTGAAAATAATCTTGGTGAAGAATCTGACTTGAGAGCGATAGAATTAGCGGTAAAAGCAAGTTTAGAAAATGGGGTTACCTCCTTTCACGATGCGGGAATTGGAAGAAGAACGATTGAAGTCCTAAGAGAGGCTATAAACAAAGACATTTTAAAAGTTCGAATCTATGCAATGCTTACAAGCAGAGACACAACGCTTTTAAATGAATGGTATAAGAAAGGTCCCGAGATAGGAACTGGAGGCGATTTGTTGACAATACGATCAATAAAAATAAACGCTGATGGAGCACTTGGTTCTCGAGGCGCTTGGCTTATAGATGAATACAGCGATAGGCCTGGACACTACGGAATGCCAACTCAATCTATGGACTACGTCTATAGTGTTGCTAAGCAAGGTATCAAAACTGGGTTTCAAGTTAATTCTCACGCTATTGGAGACAAAGCAAATAGAGAGATACTAAACGAGTATGAAAAAGTTTTTAATGAACATCCGGAGCTAGCAATTGATCATAGGTGGAGGATTGAGCATGCGCAACACGTAGCTCCCGATGACATTCCACGATTTGGTCGCTTAAAAGTAATACCCTCAATTCAAGGGATTCACATGTCATCTGATCGTCCGTGGGCAATCAATAGACTTGGTCAAAAACGCATTGAAGAGAGCGCCTATGTTTGGAGAGACTTGATCAATCATGGAGCTGTATTGATTAACGGTTCTGATGTTCCTGTGGAGCCAATTGATCCAATAGCATCGTTTTATGCTAGCACCACAAGAAAGACCCTAAAAGGATTGCCAGATTTTGGCTATGAGCCAAAACAAAAGATGACACGCATCGAAGCTCTAAAAAGCTACACAATCAATGCAGCATACGGAGCTTTTGAAGATCAAATAAAAGGGTCCATTGAAATTGGAAAATACGCTGATTTTACGGTGTTTTCTCAAAATCTAATTACCATACCAGAGGAAAAAATTCTCGATACAAAAGTTTTGTATACTATTGTTAATGGGGTGGTTGAGTATCAGGCAAATTGACAAGTAATTCGCTCATAAAAAAAGTGCGATCCTTAAAACAAAAAAAGTATCGCAGAGAATATCAAAGTTTTGTAATCGAAGGAGTGCGATCAATACAATCAGCTATTGAGGATAATGTTAGGTTTGAATCAGTATTTCTCAGCAGCGATTTTGAACAAGACCGCATTCCTGAATTGAAAAAAATACCCTCAAATATCATTCATGATATTCCTCAAAGCACAATGAAGAAAATTTCAAGTACTTCTACATCTTCTGGAGTATTAGCCGTCACACAATTACCAAAATATAAAGAATTTTCCTTTGACGAGAATGCTATTTACCTAGACGGGATCTCAGATCCTGGAAATATGGGCACCATTCTAAGAACCGCATCTTGGTTTGGGGTTAAACAAATAATTTTATCAAAAGGGTGTATAGACCCCTTTAATGCAAAAGTTGTATCATCAGCGATGGGTGCTCATTTCCAGCTAAACTTTTTAGATTCCTTTAGTCTATTTGATCTGTCTGGGTATAAAATAATCGGAACAAGCTCAACAGGTACACCAATAAACGAATATGTTGATAGAAACGACAAGTGGGTATTGGTAATGGGAAGCGAAGCTCACGGAATTAGTGATTCAATTGATAAAACACTTACAGATAAATTAGCAATACCCAAGAACGGAAAGGGTGAATCTTTAAATGTTGGAGTAGCAATGGGCATTTTTTTGTATTATTTAGTACAATAATTGCATTCTTTCACCATTGCCTTATATGGTGGTAATTTATATTATCATGGAATTAACAGAATTAGAGCCCTATGAGCCGTACTATAACAGTCCGACTTGCTTTTGGAATCGTAATCTTATCGTTTCTTTGCTCTCTATTTATCGCTTCGATATTTAGCGCGTTAGATCCGTCCATTCTTTCTGGGGATCCTCTAGGAATTTTCTCCTACCTTGCCTTATTCTTTGCTCAAGTTTTTTTAGTGATACCAATAATAGCACTTCTACGCAAAAACAAAATGAATTTATATGAAAATTTTCGCCTTAAGGCCGTTTCAAAAAGAACTCTTTTGGTTTCTGTGTTATTATCATTTGGTACGGTTATGGTTTCAAGTGAGATAAACATTATAATTGAAAAAATTATTCCAATTCCTCAGTCATTTTTAAATCTTGAGACACTTCTTTCACCAGAAAGTACTTTTTCAATGGTGTTAATTTTTTTAACGATTGTTTTGATAGCTCCAATAGGAGAAGAAATGGTTTTTAGAGGATTTTTACAGCGCTATCTTGAAGAGCATTGGGGCGACATTACCCGTGCAATTTTGGTGACGAGTTTATTTTTTGCTGCCATTCATTTTAATCCCTATTGGGCTATTCAAATTTATATGATGGGTTTGCTGTTAGGTTACTTGTCTTGGAAAACAAAATCAATCTTACCTTCAATAGTTGTGCATGTTGCAATCAATGGGACATCAATGCTTTTCATGGCTTTAGGAGAAAATGCTGAAAAATCACTTTTATGGAAAGACCACATCAATCCGTTTTTGCTTGGGTTAGGTGGGGTTGCTTTTTGGTATGGTTTAAAGAGCTTACAATCTGAAAGGGTGGATATATCATGAGAAAAGAAATGTACAGTTCAGAAATCACAATTCTTCGCGACACGTTTCGAAGGCTATTGAGACGCCATGCAAAGACCAATATTATAAAATTGATAGAAAAAACGCATCCATCTGATCTGGCTTTAATATTTAGATACTTCAACGAGACTGAACAGGATGCAATTTTTATTAACATGTCTGCGTCTGAAAGTACGGTTGAATTTTTAAACGAACTTGATGAGTCTATTACTATTAGACTACTAGAAAATGAAACTCCAGAGCGCTTAGCTGAAATTCTTCAAGAGGCGAGCTCCAATGAACAAGCCTATTTAATGGGTATTGTAGATGAAAAATTTGCAAACTCTGTCATTGAACTTTTACAGGTTGAAGAGCAGGAAGAGCTTGAAGAAATGATGGCTTATCCGGAGGATAGTGCAGGAATCTTGATGTATACTGATGTGTTCACGCTCCATGAGGACACAAAAGCAAGAGAGGCTATTTACGCCCTGCAAGATCAAGAAGATGCCGAAATGGTTTTTTATTTATATACACTGGATGACGATGCGCGATTAACTGGTGTAATATCTCTACGCGACCTTGTAACCACTCCAGGCGATACTATGTTAAAAGACATAATGTCAAAAAATATTCAAGCTGTTAGGCCTGAGACAGATCAGGAAGAGGTTGCAAGAATTGTATCTCAGTATAATTTTCTTGCAGTGCCCGTAGTAGACTCTGAAGAACATCTACTTGGCATAATAACTGTAGACAGTATTGTTGACGTCATCAGAGAAGAAGCAACAGAAGACTTTTTACAACTTGCCGGAGCTGGAAAAGATAGAGAAATACTGCTCAAATCATCCTGGGAAAATGCAAGGGTTAGATTGCCATGGCTGTTTGCAAGTTGGGTAGGTGGAATTTTAGCAGCATTTATCATTGGGGTCTTTGATGGCTTGCTAGAAAATGCCATTGCTCTTGCTGCATTTATTCCCGTAATCATTGGTATGGGTGGTAATGTTGGCACGCAATCGTCAACAATCATCGTTAGAGGTTTAGCAACGGGCAGGGTAAGCTTTGAAAACTCGATAAAAGTTTTATTAAAGGAGATGCGAGTTGGTTTAATACTCGGACTGCTTTATGGGGTTCTGTTGGGCGTATTTGCCATATTTCAATTTATTGATACTTCTCCTTTGTTAGGCTTAGTTGTGGGATTGAGTATTTGTATTTCTATGATATTAGCAGCCACGATTGGCTCATTGGTTCCTTTGGTATTAAATAGGTTTGAGATAGATCCCGCCATTGCAACGGGACCTTTTGTAACAACTGCGATTGATATTATCGGTGTTACCTTTTACTTTTTAATTGCAAGAGCGCTTTTATTTGCAGGGTGAAATGAGCAAGAAGAGTTATTTCAAAACACATTGGAAGCATATTGTTATTTGGCTTGCGATTGTTTGCGTGATTATTGTTGCACTGCGATATGGCATTGATAAAAAGGCAGTAGTCTTTGGAACGGTGGTCTTGGGGGTATTTACGCAGGCCTTTGCTGGTTTGGCTGCGTTAGTAGGCGCGCTTCCTTTGATAGGCCCATTTATTGTTAAGGTTTTTGCTTTGCCCTTGGTATGGATCATTCACGCTACGGGGTCATTTGTAGGTGCTGTTGCGATAAAAAAAGGGTATAGCAAAGATATGGTAAAATCAAGGGTGCTAACTTTGGCGTTGTTGATTGGAATTCTAATCGGTTACATTGTTGGTCATTTAGTGCCAATACGTTAAGACCATTTTGTTATGAAAATACTTGTATTACATGGACCAAACTTAAATCTAATTGGGAAACTATCTACAAAAGAAGGCACAACAATTACCCTTGGTAAAATTGATACGGCCTTGAAGAAAAAAGCAAGACAACTGGGATGCGAACTAAAGACCCTGCAAACACACAAAAATTTCAGCGCTATTAATTTTATACAGCGAAATAGAAACTGGGCAGATGGATTGATCTTCACTCCCATGTCGTGGTTGCGGTATGAGTTTTCATTGCTTGAATCTCTTGAAATTGCTCAAATCAAAACTATTCAAATCATTTTTGATGGGAATTATAACACGACTGGTAATGGTTCTAATTCTATATTCGATGATTATTGCTTCAAGACCTTAACTGGGAAACCTACAGATATTTACACAAACGCACTTGAAGAACTCAACAAAAGTAAATAAATATTTTGTCATATCGTATTTGTTGATCCTAATGATTGTTGGTTGTTCTCAGCCTTCAATTCAATCAGTTCAAATTCAACCATCTGAAAAAACCCCTTCTCGAGTTCTTTTTTCAGATGACAGCCTGAGCGCTGTGATAATTGTTGGGGACGACCTAAGCCAAGTTGATGAACTTCGCTCTATAGCTAGCACACCCGTTTCAATAAATTTCCTGATCGATGCGCTTTTTCCTGAAATTCATGACTCTACTAAACTCATGTACAACAACGAGATTACTGAACATGTGGGGCCAGAAATGAGAATGCGAAAGTTGAATAAAATTAGTTACGATGCTGGTTTATCGCTTTCGTTTGCAATTGATACCGCCCTTGCCTTTACTTTCTTGCGCGACAAAATTAAATCTATTACTTCTGAGAAATACGTCCATCATCTTTTTAACACCAACCCTCTACCACCATCTTTTGATAAGATAATGCCATCAGAGAAGTTAATTCTGCCTATAGATTCTTTAAACTTTCCAACGCGAGCTTCTAGACTGCCCAACGCTCCACGTTCATATAGATCCGGCACACATAGAGGAATAGATTTCTTTTCTAACTGGGGAACTCCTGTAAGGTCGGTTGCAGATGGAATTGTCATACGCTCTGATAGGTTTTATGAAGAAGTTGCCCCTGAATTCCGCAAGGAAATGCTTAGGAGAGCTGCAGCTATTAAACGCACACCATCAGATATATTTAATGAACTACTCCTAGGCCAAGCGGTTATAATTGATCATGGTTTTTCTTTGTTTGAAGGCTACAGAACCATAAGTATATATGCACATTTGTCAGCTATTACCGAAAATGTTTTACCTGGATACAGCATTAAAAAGGGTGAGTTTTTTGCAAGGTCAGGAAACTCTGGAACCGAGCCGAGCACTTTAGGCACTCGAAGAGAGTCTCATCTGCACTGGGAATTAATATTACAGGACAGTAATGGGGAATACTATTTTGGTCAAAACCTTACCTATAATGAGCTAATCAACGCCCTTAACAACTTATTTGATAATTAAGATTTAGCTTTTGATAGGTTGTCTATGATTGTGGGATCATTGGGCAACACTTCAGAGGCCAATTGATAGCATTCAGCGGCTTTATTTTTATCCCCTGATAGAAAATAAACGGTTCCAAAATAATCCAGTATTAAACCCCATCTTCTTCGTACAGATTCTTGGTTATCACCTAGCTTTCCTATTTCAGACATTAGATAGTTTCTTATTTCTTTATTCTTGTATTGGCTATAGTGTAACCCTGCGAGCGCAAGAGCTTTAATATCTGGATCGTCATAATTTGCATAATCTTTAAGTTTTTGTACAATTGCGATATCAAGATAATCCATACCTGGAGATAAATATCTTTTTATGAAATAACTAAGATTATAGAATTGACCCATTGGGTGAAAGTGTTCGGGTTGCAATAAAATTTTAGCGGCGTCCCCACCAAGGGTATTGTCTTTAATTTTTAATCTATTAGCAATAACTGGGTTAAGTGGCTTTAGGGGCCCATACCAATCTTCGATAATTTCTTGAAGCTCAGGTTCTGAGATATCAGAGTGGCACTGCTGGCAGGCCGATTCAAATCCTTGCGATACATCGAACATTGGGCGCGGTATAGAAACCGTATGGTCGGAACGTTTGTATTTAATTTCATTTCCAATGCCTACATGTTGACGCGTCGGCATATGACATGCAATACAACTGCTTCCATCAGATTCCTTTTCATGGAACGTATGGGCAGCAATATCAAGAGATTTTGTAACATGGCATGATAAGCATTGATCATC